>Ga0214921_10004212_pt1 | contig 21359 bp, 20 predicted proteins | sample LL1505_MetaG_FD_177992 | JGI IMG/M metagenome (GOLD analysis project Ga0214921, IMG submission 177992) | Freshwater microbial communities from Lake Lanier, Atlanta, Georgia, United States - LL-1505 | ecosystem: Environmental > Aquatic > Freshwater > Lake | place: USA: Georgia | collected...
CCGAGGGGTGTGCGGTACCCGACCCGCGGTCCAGCGCCCCAGCACGGCCAACAACACGCAAGCTAACGCGACGGCTACCGGACCAATGTGGGGCAGCGCCACCAGCAATCCGCCCAGCATATTGCCCAACAAAATCGCCACAAAAGTGCCCATTTCTACCAATCCATTGCCGCCCACTAGCTCGTGCTCGTCCAGCACCTGCGGCATGTAGGCAAACTTGACTGGCCCAAACAGCGTGGAATGGCAGCCCATCAAAAACGTGCAGGCCAGTAAAACCCCCGCGTTGCCTGCCCAAAAACCGTAGGCCGCGAGCAGCATGATGCCGATTTCGAGGTTTTTGACCAAGCGCATCAGGCGCGACTTTTCCCAGTGGTCGGCCAGCTGGCCGCTGGTGGCCGAAAAAAGGACAAAAGGCAGGATAAACAAAGCCCCAATCACCAAGCCCGCCAAGGCCGGCGGCAACCAGCTGACGCTGAGCTGGTAAGTAGCCATCACCGTGAAGGCAAACTTAAACACGTTGTCATTGCCTGCGCCCAGGAATTGCGTCCAGAAAAAGGGCGCGAAGCGGCGCTGGCGCAATAGTGCAAATTGGCTGCGGGTTTGCCGGGGCGTAGTCATGGTTAGGCGCATACCTGGCGTGGAGGTTTTCTGAGGATGGCGGGTTAGGGCTTTACGGTCCAGCGCCATGCTACAAGACGCATCAAAGTAAAGCGAGCCCCATTTTTCTGCGATGCAGCAATGAGCGCAATCGTTTTATCCGAAGCCAAATGCCGCATTCCGGAAATCATTACCGCTGCTGCCGGGCGCCTCGCCACGCTTTTGGCGAGCCCCTGTGATCGGGTGAGTGACTATTACCCGCGCAGCTTCGCGGCCACCTGCGCCACACGCGCGCCGTAGGCCTTGGCGGTGTCCAGATCGCCTTGGGGGATGTCTTCGGCGGGGCTGGTCGGGCCGACTTGTGCCATCACGCCGGAGCTTGAACCCAGACGGTTCAGGTTGCCGTCGTTCATGGCCGATTGCCCCACCCAGACCATGCCTTGCTGCATGGCCAGCGTGATGAAGTACTGCAGCGTGGACAGCTTGTCGCCGCTGAGGTTCGAAGAACAGGTAAAGCCACCGGCGACTTTGTCTTTCCAGCCACTGACAAACCAGCGTTTAGACGAGGCATCGGCAAATTTCTTGAACTGCCAAGAGGCCATGCCCATGTAGGTGGGGGAGCCCATGATGATGGCGTCTGCCGCGTCCAGCGCCGCCCACTCGGCGTCGGTGATGTTGCCATCCGCGTCAATGGCAATCAATTGCGCATCCGCGCCGTCAGCCACAAATTGCGCCAGACGTTGGGTGTGGCCGTAGCCTGAGTGAAAAATTACGACGGTTTTGGTCATTGAAAAACTCCTGAAGTAAAAAAGAAGGCCACCCCAGCACAGGGTCGCCAGAAAAACAGATTTGAGATTTAGCCGATCCGCAGGCCGAGCACGAGGAGGCCCCTCAAGCGCTCAGGTCGAACACCAACACTTCGGCGTCTCGCCCGTCGGTCAACGCGAGCTGGCTTTCGCCGGACAACAGCGCCGCATCGCCCGTGGCCAAGGCCTGGCCATTGGCGCTGATGGAGCCGCGCAGCACCTGCACATAGGCCTTGCGCGCGGGGTCGAGCGCCAGCGTCGCGGACTGCGCACCCTCAAACAGGCCGCTGTACATCTTGGCGTCGGCGTGGATGAGTACCGATCCTTGTGCCGCGTCGGGGGAGGCCACCAAGCGCAGCGATCCTTGTTTTTCCGCCACGCTGAAGGTTTTTTGCTCGTAGCTGGGTGGGATTCCGCGGACATTGGGCTCGATCCAAATCTGAAAGAAATGGGTCGTGGCGTCCGGGGCGTGGTTGAACTCGCTGTGCTGCACACCGCTACCGGCGCTCATGCGCTGCACGTCGCCTGGCGGAATGCCTTTGACATTGCCCATGCTGTCTTTGTGCGCCAGATTGCCCGAGACCACGTAGCTGACGATTTCCATGTCACGGTGGCCGTGGGTGCCAAAGCCCATGCCGGGCGCGATGCGGTCTTCGTTGATGACGCGCAAGTTGCCCCATCCCATGTGGGCCGGGTCGTAATAGCCGGCGAACGAAAAGCTGTGAAAGGACTTGAGCCAGCCGTGGTCGGCGTAGCCGCGTTCCGAGGATTTACGTAAGGTGATCATGGTGGGCATCGTAGTGCGCCCGTAGGCCGAACAGGCTCAAGGCATTTGATGGCATCATTCAAAAATATTCACCTAAAAATCCACCAAGATGCAATTTTCTCGCGATATTCTGACGCCGGATGCGCTTTATATGCTGCAAACCATCGACGCCACGGGCAGCTTTGCCGCCGCCGCACGGGCCCTGGACCTGGTGCCGAGCACCCTGAGCTACCGGGTGCGCCAGATCGAGGAGGCGCTGGATGTGTTGCTCTACGACCGCAATTCGCGCCGCGCTGTTCCCACGGAGGCCGGTGCCGAACTGTTGCGCGAGGCGACCCGCCTGCTCGGGGAGATCGACGCTGTCGCGAATCGTGTCAAGCGCGTAGCGACGGGGTGGGAGTCGCAATTCACTGTGGCAGTGGACACCCTCATCGACAAAGGGACGGTGATGGAACTCTGCGAAGGTTTTTTTGCCGAATCTCCACCGACTCGGCTGCGCCTGCGCGACGAAACCCTTTCGGGCACCTTAGAAGCGCTGACTTCAGGGCAGGCTGACCTGGCTTTTGGTGTCGAGTCTGATGCATCGGTCCACGCGGGGATTCAATCGCGGGTGCTGGGAACCGTGTCTTTTGTGTACGCCGTGGCGCCCCACCATCCGCTAGCGTCGGCGTCGGAGCCCTTGACCGACCTGGTGCTGCAGCAACACCGCGCCGTAGCGGTGGCCGATTCGGTGCAACGCGGTGCGGGCCTCACCTTTGGTCTGCTGAACGGCCAAGACGTGTTTACCGTGGCTAGCATGCAAGCCAAGATCGACGCCCAACTGCGGGGCTTGGGCGGCGGCAATGTGCCGCTGACTCTGGCTGCGCCCTATCTGGCCAGTGGAAGGTTGGTCGCCAAACGCACCGAGCGCCCCACACAGCAGGTCACGGTGTACTACGCCTGGCGTACGGCAAAGGGTGGCAACCAAGGCCGCGCCCTGCAGTGGTGGCTGGCACAACTCGACAGCGCGAACACCCGCGCCGCACTGCTCGACGCGCAGCGGCTGGGGTAAAACCCACGCCAGAAACGCAACCGGAAGGTGTACAGTGGCTGCGACACCCGACCTTAGGAGAACAAATGCAAACATTGCCAAAAAACATTGCCATCGTCGGAGGCGGCCTGGCCGCCATCACCTGTGCCCGTACCCTGGTGCAGGCCGGCAATAGCGTGACGATTTTCGAAAAGAGCCGGGGCGTGGGAGGCCGCATGTCGACCCGCAACAGCCCGTTTGGCACGTTTGACCACGGCGCGCAGTACTTCACGGTGCGCGATCCGCGCTTCGTCGAAGCCTTGCAAACCACTCCTAAAACCTGCCGGCCCTGGAGTGCCAACATGGTGCAGGTGCTTGACGAACGCGGCCGGGTGGCAGCCGCCGGGCTGCCTGCCCGTGAGCCGCATTGGGTCGCCAAGCCCGGCATGAACGCATTGGCCAAAACCTGGGCCGCGCCCCTGGAAGACTCCATCTTGTTTGACACCCGTGTCACCCATGTGGAGACCGATGCCATGGATAAAGCCCTGTGGCAACTGCGCACCGTGGGCAGCGACGACAGCGTCCACGTCTACGCCGGTTTTGACGCCGTGTTGCTGGCCGTTCCAAGCCCCCAGGCCCTCGATCTATTGGAAACAGTGCCCAAATCACGCCGCCCCAGCGCCGCCCTCCTGAAAAAGCTCGCAGCGGTCACCGTCGACCCCTGCTGGACGCTGATGCTGGCTTTTCCGCAAGCAGTGCAACCCGGCCTGACCACTTTGGGCCCGCAGTGGAATGCAGCCCGCAGCACACACCATCGCATCGCCTGGCTGGCGCGCGAGTCCAGCAAACCTGGCCGCCGAACGATTGAACGCTGGACCGTACAGGCCAGTGCCGCTTGGTCGCAAGAACATTTGACCGATAGCAAGGCACGGGTTGAGGGCAAGCTGATCAAGGCGTTCTCGGAGGTCACCGGCATCCGCGCCCAACCCAGTCACGTGGAATCGCACCGCTGGCTGTATGCCAAGACCGGCCAAACCTTAGGCCAAAGCCATATCTGGAACGCCAAGACAGGCCTGGGCCTGTGCGGCGACTGGTGCTTGGGCCACCGGGTGGAGAACGCCTTTGTTTCGGGGCTGGAGCTGGCGCTCGCCGTCGGCTAATCCCGCCGTGCGCTGCGGCGTTCGCAAGACGGTGTGATGGCAGGCAACGGCTACGTGGGGCGCTTTGCGCCCTCGCCCACCGGTCCGTTGCATGCCGGCTCACTGGTTGCGGCGCTGGCCAGTTGGTTGGACGCCCGTGCCCATGGCGGGCGTTGGCTGCTGCGCATCGAAGACGTCGACACGCCCCGCACCGTGGCCGGCGCGGACCGCATCATCCTTCAGCAACTCAGGGCCTGCGGCCTCCACCCGGACGAGCGGCCGGTTTGGCAGAGTCAGCGCAGTGCCCTGTACCAGGCGGCCCTGGATCAGTTGATTTCCAACGGGATGGCCTACGCCTGCAGTTGCTCGCGCAAAGACATAGAGATCGCCTTGGCGGCGCGGGGCCACACCCGGGTCCGCCATGGCGAATTGGTGTACCCGGGCAGCTGCCGCCATGGCCCTCTGCATCCACTGGCGCGCGCCCACGCCTGGCGCTTGCGAACTGACACATTGCCGCCACCCCACCGACCCTCGCCCGACAGCAAGCCCCAAATGACTTGGGACGACCGTCGTCTGGGGCCACAGAGCCAGGATGTGGCCCGGGAAGTGGGTGACTATGTGCTGCAGCGCGCCGATGGCTGCTGGACCTACCAGCTCGCCGTGGTGGTGGACGACGCCGCCCAAGGCATCAGCCACGTGGTGCGCGGCCAAGACCTGGCCGACAACACTGCCCGCCAGATCTGGCTGCAACGCTGGCTGGGCCTGCCCACGCCTCAGTATCTGCACACACCGCTGGTGCTAGGGACGGATGGCGCCAAGTTGTCCAAACAAAACGGTGCGCAGCCGCTGGACCTGTCCGATCCGCTGCAAGCGCTCAATACCGCAGCGGCGGCACTCGGCTGGCCTGCGCAGAGCGCCTCGGTTTCCCAGGCGTTGGCAACGTGGACCGCCATGGTCGATAGCCACGGAGGCTCGCCTGTGGCACCCGGTCAGGCGCCTGACGCCTAAAATCGCGCACTTTGCCGCATCGGCACCTCCTGCCTGCGCCCGTTGTGCGCCCGGCCCCCATTTATGACGCCTGAATCAACTCCACTGCCGACCGGTCACGAAACCACGTCCCCTGAAGCCCCGGCCGTCTACATGCGCGGCATTAAAAGCTTCGTTAAACGGGCCGGCCGCATGACCGCAGGGCAGACCAAGGCGGTCGACGTGCTGGGACCGCAGTTCTTGCTGCCCCACCAGGACCAGTTGCTGGACTGGAACACCGTGTTCCCGCCGCAGCCCGGTGAAGCGACGGTTGCTCCGCGCCCGGTGGTGCTGGAAATTGGCTTTGGAATGGGGGAGGCAACGGCGCATATTGCCGGTGTGATGCCAGAAACGCGCTTTTTGTGCTGCGAGGTCCACGAGCCCGGCGTGGGTGCGCTCCTCAAACGCGTTGGCGAACAGCAGCTGCAAAACATCCGCATCTGTGCCCATGACGCAGTAGAGGTAATTGACCACATGCTGCCGCTGCAAAGCCTGGACGGAGTGCATATTTTCTTTCCCGACCCCTGGCACAAAACCAAACACAACAAGCGCCGCCTGATTCAAGCGCCGCTGATTGCCAAGCTGGCGCAGCGCCTCAAAGTGGGCGGCTACCTGCACTGTGCGACGGACTGGCAGCCCTACGCAGAACAGATCCTGGAAGTGCTGAGCGCCGAGGCTGCCCTGACGAACCGCGCCGCCACCGCGCACCCCGAGTTGTTGGGCTACGCGCCCAAGCCCCATTACCGGCCGCTCACCAAGTTCGAAAACCGGGGTATCAAGCTCGGCCATGGCGTGTGGGATGTGGTGTTTGAGCGCATCTAGCGCCCTGGCGTGCCCGGCGGTGCGCGCGCCATGAAGTTCCCGCACACCCCGGCGCTGCGCGATGGCGTGGGCCCCAGCAGCGTAGTGCTGCCTCTGGGGCCCTGGCCCACGGTGCTTGATTTTTTGGTTGAGCGCTTTCCTGGCGTGGCGCGCGCGCAGTGGAGGCAGCGCATGGAGTCAGGCGCCGTCAGCTCTGATTTGGGTGACACATTGGCCAGCGACGCGCCCTACCGCGCGGGCCTGCGGGTCTACTACTTTCGCGCCCTGCCGCCCGAACCCAAAATCCCGTTTGATGAAGTCGTGCTGTACCGGGACGAGCACCTGCTGGTCGTGGACAAGCCGCATTTTTTGCCGGTCATGCCCTCAGGTAAATACCTCCAGGAAACAGTGCTGGTGCGCCTCAAAAACAAACTAGGGCTGAACGACCTGGTGCCCATTCACCGTATCGACCGCGACACCGCCGGACTGGTGCTGTTCTCGGTGAACCCGGCCACGCGCGATGCCTACCACGCCCTGTTTAGGACACACCGCGTGGCCAAGACCTACCAAGCGATTGCGCCGTGGAATCCAGAACTACCTTGGCCGATTCGCCGCGAAAGCCGCATCACTGAGAGCGCGCATTTCATGCAGCAATGCGAGGCGGACGGGACGCCGAACGCGCTAACGCACATCACGCCGCTTGAAACCCTGGGCGGATTGGCACGCTACCAACTCGAGCCCATCTCGGGACAGCGCCACCAATTGCGGGTGCACATGGCGGCCCTGGGCCTGCCCTTGCTCGGCGACGGCATCTACCCAACGCTTACTCCGGAGGGCAGCGCAGACTACGCCCGGCCCCTGCAATTGCTGGCAAAGTCAATCGCCTTGACCGACCCGGTGAGCGGGCAAGCCCGGCAATTCGAGAGCCAGAGGTCCTTGCGGACGCTGGCCGCGTTGGCTCACGAATCTGGCCTCTAGGACAAGCCAGCCCACCCCTCAGGCCAGGATTTCCTTGGCACTGATTTGGTACTTGAACGCATCAGGCGCGTAGGGGTCCAGCCGGCCAGCGGAGGTTTCGGCTTGGGGATACATCAAAAAGCCCAGCTTGGGGCCGGTGGAGTACGGCAAGGCCACATCGTGGGCGTTATTGAAAGCCATCCAGTTGCCCTCCCAGCCACCAAACAGCACTTTGTTGACCGGCGCGACCACGGGATTTTTTGGGTCTTTGATCCACTGCGCGGTTTCCTGGCGCATGACCTTTGCCACGTCGGCCGGGTCCATGGCCACCCAGCCGTAACCGGAGAGATGCACCTCGGCGCGACAGTGCTGTGCGCCCTGCAGTTTGGCGGGAATACCGCCGAGCTCTTTGTAGCCAAAGGCGCTGGGCGCAATGCGCAGCCCATACACATCACGCGCAGGCAGGCCGACCGAGCGGCACAGGCCCACGAACAGGGCGTTGAGGTCAGCGCATTTGCCGCCTAGGTTACCCGTTTCCAGCATGGCGGAAATGTCGCCTTCGCCGCAGCCACGCACTTTGGGCTCGCGATAGGTGTTTTGCACAATCCAGTCAAACAGCTTTTGGGCTTTATCGACGTCGCTCTTCGCGCCCTCAGTCGCTTTCTTGGCGGTTTCGCGCACGATGCCGTCCACTGGGATTAGATGGGTTGCCTGGGTCCATTGCGCCAGCGCTTGTGGCGATTCGGCCGCTACGCCTTTTTTGGACCAGTCTTGCGAACGGTTTTGCGTCTGGATGCGGCTGGTCAGTTCGACGAAGGGCTTGGCGTTGTCGGCCGCAAATTCAGCGTACAGCAGGCGCGCACCATACTGGCCGTCGGCGGCCATGTTCGTGCTTCCGTTGCTGGTGAAGGTCGAATCCAATGACTTTTGCCAATCGGTATTGACACTGGGGACTGGCAGCCAGACGCGGGTGACGCCTTGGGGCACGGCAATCTCAATCCGGGTGGTTACGCCGAACGTGCGCCAGGTACCCGACTGCGGAGCGAACTGACGCTCGGCATCGGCAGATTGGGCAAAGTTCAAAGGGGGAAAAGTGGCCAGGGCTGAGGCAGCCGCAGCAGTTTGAAGAAAACGACGGCGCGCGCCGTCCGGCGCGGTGGAAAACACGGTGGTCATAAAGAGAACTCCGAATAGCTTAAGTGGCGCTTACGGCGCATAAAAAGATGCCCCGGGGTAGCGCAAAAAAACCCGACGTCGCATCGCTGCACGGCGGGAACGTTGGATTATCGCCGCCGCGCGGGCGGTGGTCACACCCGCTATATTCAAAGCCTCCGCATTGATGATTTTTTGAGACCGCCCCGTTTGACCTCTGAAGCCTCTGTGTCTCCACTTGCGCAACATGCGCTCACCGCTTTCGAGCAAGTCGTCGGTCGGACCTCTGGCTTTCGCGCGCGCCCCGGCCAACATGCCATGGCGAAGTGCGTGGCCGACACCCTGAGTCGCGCCGATTTGGGCGAGTGCGACAACCCATCCAAGGCCATTGCCGTGATTCAGGCCGGCACGGGCGTAGGCAAATCGGCGGCGTACGCCAGCACCGCGATCGCCATGGCCCTGGAGCGCAAGACCCGCGTGCTGATTTCTACCGCCACCGTGGCGCTGCAAGAGCAGCTGATGCAAAAAGACCTACCGGCACTGGCCGTATCTATGGATCGGCCCTTTGCGTATGCGCTTGCCAAGGGCCGAGGCCGCTATGTCTGCAAACTCAAACTGGAGCGCTTGGTGGGCGTAGGCGGTGTGGAAGAAGACCTTTTTGAAGAAGAGCAAAGCATCCAACGTGGCGATGCCTACGCGGCGCAGGAGGAGCGCCGCATGCGACTGTACGACCACATGGCCAATCTGCTGGCCAACGGCCGCTGGGATGGTGACCGCGACAGTCTGAATGAAGCCCCCGAGCCTGGTGACTGGACTACCGTGGCTGCCGAGCGCCACAGTTGTACCGCCCGCCACTGCCCGCGCTACCGCGAATGCAGCTACTACCAAGCCCGAACCAAGCTAGCAGAGGCCCATGTGATTGTGGCCAACCATGACCTGGTGCTGGCATCGCTGGGTATGAAAACTCTGCCTGAACTGGACAACTGTCTGGTGATTTTTGACGAGGGGCACCACCTACCGGCGGTGGCGTTGGACCAGTTCAGCAGCACCATGGATCTGAGCAGCTTGCGCTGGCTCGACAAGTTGCCCAAGATCCTCACCGAGGTGAGTAGCAGTCTACAGATCAGCCTGACCGAGGACGTGGCCACCGTAGCGAGCCAGCTCAAAAGCGCGCTGCAACAGCTCGCTCGCATGGCGCTGGACTTGGTACACGCCAGCACACTGGGCAAAGACGGCACGCTGCGCTTCGCCAATGGCCTCCTGCACGAGTCACTGACAGACCCCATCGCGCAGATCCATGCTCAAGCAGCCGGACTGTCCGAAGCCCTGCAGAGCCTGGGTGCCGAGGTCAAAGCCGTGGCCAAAGAAGACCCGGCTCAGTCGCTGCAATGCGCTCAGCTTTACACCAAGCTAGGCCCATTGGCGCCACGACTGTCCAGCGTGGTCGGCACCGCCACGCTGCTGCTGGAGCACGGCGCCCAACCGTTGGCCAAGTGGCTGCAAGTCGAGAGCGAAAGCGGCTTCCTGAACATCAGCGCCCATGCCTGCCCGATCGTGCCGGGTGACCTGTTGCGCCAATTTTTGTGGAGTCAGGTCCGCGGAGCCGTGGTCACATCGGCATCACTCACCAGCTGTGGCAGTTTTGATTATTTCCTGAATGAGGCCGGCCTAGCCAACAAGCCCTTTGTCACCGCACTAGAGGTCTCCAGCCCCTTTGACTACAGCATCCAAGGCACTTTGACGGTGGTCCACACGCTCGCAGAGCCCAAGAACGCCGAGTCCTATACCGCCGAAATGGTGGAATATCTGATGACCGACCTGGCCCAGGTGCAGCGCGGGGCACTGGTCTTGTTTACGTCACGCGCGCAAATGCGCAGCGCAGTCAACGCTCTGCCTGGCGCGCTCATCGAGTCGGTACTGGTGCAAGGCAGTATGTCGCGCGCCCGTCTCCTGGCGACGCACACCGCACGGGTGGAAGCTGGTTTGGCCTCTATTTTGTTTGGCCTGCAGTCTTTCGGCGAGGGCCTCGATTTGCCAGGCGCCTTGTGTGAGTCGGTATTTATCGCCAAATTGCCGTTTGCCCCGCCCAGCGACCCGGTGGACGAGGCCCGGTCCGAATGGCTGCGCAGCGTCGGCCGGGACCCATTCAACGAGCTGGTGATACCCGCGACCGGCATCAAACTACTGCAATGGACGGGCCGGGCGATCCGCACCGAAGAGGACCGCGCCCAGGTGATTTGCTACGACAAGCGCCTCACCACCCAAGCCTATGGCCGGCGCATGCTGGCTGGCCTGCCGCCCTACCGGCTGCAGCGGCGGGGGTAAGCACCCCGAAACTCCGTCGATCTCGGCAACGGCATTAGAAGGAGTAGCTCACTCCAAGCCCCAAAACAGGCATATTCTTAAGCGCAGACAGCGCGTCAAGCACCTTGGTTTTTTGGGCTTCAATGTCGACGTTAGCTACGCCAGCGGCCGTAAGTGTGACGCTGGGATCCTGAACCATCACACCTACATCCAAATTAAAACCCCATCCCTTCGCATTGGCTGGCCGAGTGGCGTATCCGATCCCAATGTAGGGACTCATGGATTTACTGAGTTTTATTTCTGCGGACGCGCTGTCCACCGCAGTGCCATTGATTGACGCATTGGTAGCTGCCACCGTGATCTTATTGTCATTGAGAACCACGCCACCCGTAAGCCGAAATCCTGAGGTAGTTGGGTACCAATCAGCCAACAGCTGCACCGTTTTCAGCGAAATTTTGACATCCGTCTGTGCATTGTTGCCAAAGTCTCCCACGCTGCCGGTAAAGCCCTGGCTGAATGAGTTCACTTGCCCGCGAAGCGCAATATCTTCGGAGACCGACTTCGCATACCCGAGCCCCAGGCCGTTGGTGCCAAGTTGCGTGTAGAGCGTGCCGGAAACATCGGCCAGAGCCGCGGTACTGGAGACGCAACCAACCAACCATAGCAGCACGAAATTTTTATTGATCTGCATATATTTCCTCATGATATTTAAACCGATTACAGAGTTTAGCGTTTAAATTAAAGCAATTCGGTATTGCTCTAGGCTGAAGCATTGACCAGTTGGGTCTTCTCAACGCGATCAAACGACGCCCTACCCAGCCACCACGGAGAATTGCCTAAAGCAGCCTGGGCCGGATACAAAATATCTACTCTTAGCCGTCTACATGTTTTATGCAAACCCAATCCACCTCTACCGCTATCGCGGCCGCCGTTCACCTGGAATGGGTTCAAAACTTGGCTCAGGCCCTGAGCGAGCAAGGGCTGTTGCTGCGCGGTGGCTTCACGCCCACTTCGGCAGACGAATTGCCCCCACTACTTGACGGTAGAACGGCCGGCACGCTCCTGATGGTGGGCAATGCGGGCGCTGAAATGTGGCGCGCATTTTCAGCATCGCCCGAGGCCACCGATGGTCAAGCGCACCCGCTGAACCGCTGGACGCGCCGGCAAACCGATACCATCGCCCTTGCAGCAGGCGGTGTGGCCCTCTACCCTTTTGACGCGATACCGGCGTGGCCATTCCAGCGCTGGGCTGCTCGGGCGGAACCGGTGACACCCACGCCCTTAGGGCTGCTCATCCACCCAAGGTTTGGCCTGTGGCATGCTTACCGCGCTGCCATCTTGGTGGCGCCAGAGGTGCATTTTCCCGCCCCAGAGCCTGGCGCTGGCCCATGCGCAAGTTGCACAGACCGACCCTGTCTGACAACGTGCCCGGTAGCTGCGTTTAGCGCCAGCGGCTACGACGTTCCAGCCTGTGCGCAACACCTTGCAGCGCCCGAAGGCCAAGACTGCCTAGGCAACGGCTGCGTTGCGCGCCGAGCCTGTCCGGTGGGGAAAGACTTCGCTCAGGCACCGGCGCAAAATGCCTTTCATATGCAGGCATTTTTTCGGGCTGTGGAGCCGTAGGGGCCTGCTTTAGCGCCGCCTCAAACACTGCACAACTTCTATAAGCCACGAACATACGAGGCCTGAGACTGCTCCCGACAAATGGGCAACACTGGCTACCCAGTACCCTGGCGCGCCCTGAAGGGGCTGATTCAGCTGCGGAGCACTCATTGGTAAGCCTGACTCAAACGTCAACCACGGATTCCAATCGGGTAGCTCAAGCGCCAACTTTAGCAACAAGCCTATGAATACGATAGCGCCAACCCACCGCCTCGGACCCACCCCTTGCCGGATCAAGGTCCAAGCTCCGATTGAAACCCCGGCGTGCAGCACACCGGACAGGCCGCCATAGTGCGCCAAGCTTGGCACCAATGACAACAGAGCGTGGGTGAGCGGCCAGGCTAAGAACCAGGAGAGAGTTTGCGGTCGCCCAAGCGCCGCCGCATGGCCCCATGCAATGAGTACAGCGCAAGCCAATATATTGAGTCCAAGATGTGCCACGCTCCAGTGCACCAGCCCGGCTGTCCAGGCACGCCAGGGCTGCGTTGGCCATCGGTCCGGTTGCCAGTCCAATAGGCGCAAGAAGGGGGCAGGCGCAAAATCTCTCGACACCTCGATCCAAGCGCAGATCGCGACCGTGGAAGATAAAAACGCCCAGACCAGAACCATCTTGCTCCAGGCAGACCACGGAAGGCGGAGGGCGCGCAGCGCCTGCATCAAGATGTGACGCTGCGACGTGGTCCGTGCAGACACCAAAGCACAGCACAGGCCAGGAGCAAGCCAATTACCCAACCCGCGCTGGTGATCCCGCCCCCTCCGGATGAAGCAGCCTGTGTCGGGGGCGGACTGCCAATGGACAGGACCTGACGCAGGGTATCGCTAGCGCCAGCGCTGTCAGTGACCTGCAGTTGTATTTCAACACTGCCAGTTTCGCCTGAAAAGACGAATGTGGCTTGGGGCAATGCCGTGTTACCAACAAATGTTCCTACCTGTTGCCCATTAAGCTGCGTCCATTGATAACTGGTAAGGGTGCTGCCCGCTGAAGGGTCTGAACCGGCGGCACTCAGAAAAGTGCTTCTCGACGACTGCAAGGCCGACTCATCGACCATGATTCGCGCTGCTGGCGTAGGCAACACAGCGGCAATTGCGGCGGCAGCGTCGAGCATTCCCGCACCGCAGGTGGTGGTCGTGCAATAACACTCCAATTGTTCGACACCAGTAGGGGCCTGGCAACGTTGTATTTCGGGCGCGGCGCCGCTGAACGGGAAAATTCGGGCCGTGGACTGCAGCACGGAGCGAATTTCCACCGGGCTGAGCTTGGAGTTTCGCGACAACATCAGACCTACGGTGCCGCTGACTTGCGGTGCTGCAAAGCTGGTTCCGACCGATGCGTCAAAGCTGTCGGTGTAGCTGCTAGTCCGTGGGCTAGTAGTTCCAGAGTTGCTGGTCGTCATGATAGGGTATAGGCACGCGCCAGTTTCATTGACACAATTGCCGCCTGGCGCTGCGATAGCAACCTCTGTTCCCACACTAGAGAACCCAACTTTGGTACCAATGTGTCGCAGTCCTGCCACCGCCAGCGCACCCGGACAATTGGCGGGCGACTCCGTCCGAAGCCCGGCATCATTGCCAGCAGCCACCACAACCGTCACACCGGCCGCGTTGAGCTCCTGCAAAACTTCAATATAGGCTTGGTTGCATTCGCCGGCACTGCCAAGGCTCAGATTTATAACCTTGGCGGGGTGCTGGTTTACAACCGGGTTTGCTCCACCCACGTCGCTGCTCAGGCCTGCCGCCCAGCGCATCGCAGCGATGATGTCCGAGTCGCTCCCGCCGCAGGCGCCTAACACCCGCACTGGCAAAACCATCACATCACGTCCCACACCAGCAATCCCCAATCCATTGTTCGTGGCTGCGCCCACGATGCCCGCAACCTGAGTGCCATGCCAACTGCTGGAGTAGAACTGCGAGGAACCGCATTCGCCGCGCCTGATGAAATCGCCGGGATCACTGGCATCGGGATCACGTCCAGATCCGTCGTTAGAGCCCGAACTGTCCGACACGAAGTCGTAACCGGCGTGAAGTTTGCCGAGCAGGTCGGGATGTTCAAATCGCACACCTGTGTCGAGCACGGCTACAGTAACTTGGCTTGAGCCGGTGGTGAGGTTCCATGCCCCAATTGCGTTGATCGCCGATACAAAGGTGCTGTCCGGCGCCCGCAAATACCATTGACCTACTGCAGGCATGTTTGGTGCATCGATGGGGCCGAAAAATGGATCATTCGGCGCAGCCCGAATAAAGCGGCGCTCGTCCACTACGGCCCACTCCACGTCGGCCTGACCGGCAAGTCGCATCGCCAGTTGCTCGGAGGACAGTCCTGAACCCGTCACAGACTGGGTGTGTCGACCCAACACGCGACCGTCGGACAAGGGCACTCTTAGTCGCGCGGATAAGGTCGCGGCATGAATGGGAGCCCGTTCCACGGTCCTGCCGCTGCGGCCCACAAGACCGCGACGAAGAACGCTGTCAGCACGAAATTTAACTATTACCCGCGCGCTGGAGGGATCTTGGGCGGTCCTTGCCTGGAGCCTTAGAGGGGTACGTTCACGAGAAGCATCTTGTGCCGGCACCGCAATGGCAAGCACCATGATGCTGAGAAACAAAAGCAGCGGTCTGAATCGTTTGGCGAGTTGCATGAAAGTCGAGGTAGTCGGGTAAACCAAGCCAATCACACGGTCGAATGTGCAGTATGGCTTTAGCTGCTAGCCTATGTCAAGAATATATCCAAGATATGTCTGCTATGCGTTTTAATTAAAGCCTTGGACATTGCTAGACTCCTGCCGATGTTCGACGTCACCCCTGCGCACACCCCCATGATGGCCCAGTACCTGGGCCTGAAAGCGGACTATCCGGACACCTTGCTGTTTTACCGGATGGGTGATTTTTACGAGATGTTTTTCGGTGATGCAGAAAAGGCCGCGCGCCTGCTGGACATTACCCTCACCCACCGCGGCACCAGCGCGGGCCAGCCCATCCCCATGGCGGGTGTGCCCTTTCATGCCATGGAAGGCTACCTGGCCAAGTTGATCCGTCAGGGTGAATCGGTCGCAATCTGCGAACAAGTGGGCGAAGTGGGTGGCAAAGGGCCGGTCGAGCGCAAAGTGGTGCGCGTAGTCACGCCCGGCACGCTGACCGATTCCGAGTTGTTGACTGAAAAATCCGAGTCGCTGCTACTGGCGGTCCACCATGGCGCGCGCAACCGCTGCGGCTTGGCGTGGCTGAGCGTCACCCAAGGCGTGATCCACTTGGGCGAATGCGCCACCGACGAGGTGTCGGACTGGGCGGGGCGTCTTGCGCCCAGCGAACTGATTTACAGCGCGGGCGCCAGCAATGCCTTTGAGGACCGTTTGAAGCGCCTGCGCCAGGGCGCCGGTGTTTCGCTCACGGCACGCCCCGAGTGGCAGTTTGACAGTGCCTTAGGGGAACGTAAGTTACAAGAGGTCCTCCAAGTCGCCACGCTGGCGAGTTGGAACGCCCAAGACCTTCCACTGGCCCACGCTGCCGCAGCCGCGCTACTGGGCTACGCAGAACATACCCAAGGTCGGGTACTCGCCCACTTGAGCGGGCTGGAGGTGCAACGCAGCGGAGAGTTGATCGACTTGCCGCCCAGCACCCGGCGCAACCTGGAAATCACCCATACCTTGCGGGGAGAGGAGGCCCCTACGCTGTTCTCCCTGCTGGACAGTTGTATGACAGGAATGGGCAGCCGGCAACTCAAATCCTGGCTGCTTCAGCCCCGCCGTGATCGCCGCCAGGCGAAGGACCGACTGCAAGCTCTGGCCACCCTGCGCGCCGATACCCGTCACCACACGCCGCTGGGGAACGCCCTGCGCAGCCAAATCAAAGGAAGCGCCGATGTCGAGCGCATCACCGCGCGCCTGAGTCTGCGCCAAGTGCGCCCGCGCGAGTTGGTCGGTTTGGTGCAAACGCTGGCGCGGAGCGAGGCGCTGGCCCTTGCGATGGCCAGCTTTCAGGTGGATCAGGAGTTGATCACGGGCCTAGGCGCCAGCGGTGCGCTGTTGGAGCGCATTGGCAGAGACTTGCTGCCGCCCAAGGACTGCATTGACCTGCTGCAACGCGCCATTGCGGCCGAACCCGCCGCGCTGGTGCGCGACGGCGGTGTCATCGCCAGTGGCTTTGACGCCGAGCTGGACGAGTTGCGCGCCATCCAGACCCATTGCGATGCCTTTTTGCTTGACCTCGAAACCCGCGAACGCGAGCGCACCGGCATTGCCAATTTGCGCGTCCAGTTCAACAAAGTGCACGGGTTTTATATCGAGGTGACGCAGGGGCAGGCCGACAAGGTGCCGGACGACTACCGCCGCCGGCAGACCTTGAAAAACGCCGAACGCTTCATCACGCCCGAGCTTAAAGCCTTTGAGGACAAGGCGCTCAGCGCCCAAGAGCGCGCCCTGGCCCGGGAAAAATGGCTGTTTGACCAAGTGTTGAACGACTTGCAGGTCTTTGTTCCTGCCCTCACCAGGCTCGCGCGCGCACTCGCCGCGCTGGACGCGCTGTGCGCGCTGGCCGAACGTTCACTCAGCTTGGCCTGGTGCGCGCCACAGTTTGTTGAACACCCGTGCATTGACATAAGCCAAGGCCGCCACCCGGTGGTGGAATCCCGCCTGGCCGAACTCAGCAGCGGCAACTTCATTGCCAACGACACCCAGTTGGGCCCCCGCCAGCGCCTGCAGGTAATTACCGGGCCGAATATGGGGGGCAAATCCACCTATATGCGCCAAGTGGCGCTGATCGTGTTGCTGGCCAGCGTGGGCTCGTATGTGCCGGCCAGCGCCTGCCGCCTGGGGCCGATTGACGCCATTCACACCCGCATCGGCGCCGCCGACGATCTGGCCAACGCCCAATCGACCTTCATGCTGGAAATGGTGGAAGCGGCGCAAATACTGCACACCGCCACACCGCAGTCGCTGGTGTTGATGGACGAGATCGGCCGTGGCACCTCGACCTTTGACGGCCTGGCGCTGGCGAGCGCCATTGCAACCCAGTTACACGACAAGACCCAGGCCTTTTGCCTGTTTGCCACCCATTACTTTGAACTGACCGAGTTTCCGGCTAGCCACCACGGCGCGGTCAACGTGCACGTGAGTGCCGCCGAGTCGGGGCGTGACATTGTCTTTTTACACGCCCTAGAACCCGGCCCGGCCAGTCGCAGCTACGGCGTCCAAGTGGCGCGCCTGGCCGGCATGCCGGCCGCCGTGCTGAACCAGGCGCGGCGCACGCTGGACGCGCTGGAAGCGCAGTCCACGGAGTCCCGGGCCCAGGTTGATTTGTTCGCCGCAGCACCGATGGAAACCTTCGCCATGCCCAGCGCCGTAGAAGCGGCGGTCGCCGCTTTGAACCCCGATGCCATGAGTCCGCGCGAGGCAATGGAGGCGATTTACCAACTCAAGGCGCTAAGCGCACGCTGAAACCGCACGAGGCACGCCATGTTTACTTATATCTGCCTGGGCACCAGCGACCTACAGCGCTCGGTCCGCTTTTATGACCCCGTGATGGCGGCCCTGGGCCACGCCCGCTGCCGAACGCCGGGCGGAGACGACTTTGGCGACCTGATGGGCTGGGGCAGCTACAACGACCAAGGGGCCCACGAGATCGCCCTTTGGCTCGGAAAGCCCTTTGATGGCGGCCCTCCGACCCACGGGAATGGCACCATGGTCGCGTTGCGGGCGACAAGTTGGGCCCAAGTGGATGCATTCCATGAGGCGGCCGTGGCGTTTGGCGGGAGCAGCGAAGGTGCGCCGGGCTTACGGCCCCAGTACAACCCTGACTTTTATGCCGCCTATGTGCGCGACCCCGATGGCAACAAGCTGGCGGCGGTATGTCGGGGGTTTGTGGCGCCGCAGCTCACTTCAAACTGACTTATTTCGGCGGGGCGGTAGACGCCAACTCACGCACCAACGCGTCATAACTCGCACCCAGTTCGGGGTCAATTTCTTGAAGAGAGCTACCCAAAGCGACCGACGTGGGCTGGTTCGGCGTCCCAGCGAGCGGTTCTAGGGGCGGTCCGGCCGACGGCGAGACGGAGCCAAGATCCGGTTTGACGCTTTTTTGAACGGGCGGGTCTACATCACCAAACCCACCGAGTCCATCCAAACTATTGGACAACTGGCCAAACATGTCCGCAACTTCTGGCGTGGGCAAGACCCCCACCCCGACAGGGAGGGTGTTCCGCTTAACCACGGCGTAAGCAAGCAACCCAACCGCCAGCAAGACCGTGCTAACGCACAGCCACAGTGCCCAAACGGCAGACGCCTGAACGCTCTGCATTTGTAACAAGGCGCCCAATTCCGTACCAAAAGTCCGCCAAGGCAATGCCATCAGCCAATGCGTGGCATCCATCCAAAAATCGGGCGTCCACGCCAATGCCACCGCCAAAATCACAATATTGAGCACGGCGGCCCACAGAGTGGCAAGCAAAAACATGGGAGTTGCGGCCTACTTGAACTCTTGCACCAATTTGTCGTGCAAAAGAGTGGCCAAATGCGCGCGGGCCTGGGCAATCGACAAGGCCTCGTGCTCGGCGTCCACGGACTCCGCAGCCATGCTGACCAGCTTTTGCTTCAGACGAACAATGTGAGACTGGGTATCCAGCAAAGCCGTTTGCAGGTGCGTTTCACGCGCCGTGTGTTGGTCGAGCTCAGCGAGAAGCTCTAAGGTTTGCTGCAAGAAAAACTTATTTTGCCGTCCGTGCTGCAGGTCGGTCCGACCCAAGAACGCTTGCATCTGATGGGCCAGGTTTTGGTATGCCGGTGCAGGGGCGTGCAGCTGCAGCGCGGCCTCGGCGGGCGCCGTCTGATCGGGGTTCTGGAGGCCTTCGGACATGGAAGCTAGTGGCGCGGCAAACAACAAAGGGGCAGTGGGAGGGTGGCAGCAAGGGAAGCGTCCCGATTCTAGCCACGCACCACGGTGCATTGATAATCGCGGCTTTGCTTGCCAACCTGCTTAGCCCATGACTTATTGCGTCGCCATCAAACTCAACGCCGGCCTGGTGTTTCTCTCCGACTCGCGCACCAACGCGGGTCTGGACCAGATCAACACCTTCCGCAAGATGATCGTTTACGAAAAGCCGGACGACCGCTTTATGGTGCTGCTCTCGGCGGGCAACCTGAGCATTGCGCAGTCGGTGCGCGAAATTTTGCAGATTGAGCAACTCAAGGAAGGTGGCGAGGCGCCCGGAACCACCATCTGGAACGCCAAGAGCATGTTTGACGCGGCACGCGTGCTGGGCGCGGCCATTCGGCGGGTGTACCAGCGCGACGCCGAGTCGCTAAAGCAAGCCGGCATGGATTTCAACGTGTCCCTGATTTTTGGCGGCCAGATCGCTGGTGAAGGCATGCGCCTTTTTCAGGTGTATTCGGCCGGCAACTTTATTGAAGCCACGCCAGAGACGCCCTACTTTCAGATCGGTGAATCCAAGTACGGCAAACCGGTGCTGGACCGGGTCATTACCCCCTTCACCCCGCTGGACGAAGCAGCCAAATGCGCCCTGGTGTCGATGGACTCCACGCTCAAGTCCAACCTTTCGGTGGGCTTGCCCTTGGACATGGTGGTGTACGAGGCCAACACCTACAGCACCGACAAGGTGGTCTGCATTGATGAGAACAATCCCTATTTCAAGATGCTGCACAACAGCTGGGGCCAAAAACTGCGAGAGGTCTTTGACAGCATTGAAGACCCGATGTGGACGGGCGGCCCGACCGAGGTGCCGCTGCGACTGCAATCCCAACGTCATTTGCCCCTGAAAAAAATCAGTACGCCCGAAGAAAAGCTGATCTAAGCGCCGCCACCGCATGACTCCCCTCGTCTTTTTTCACGGCAATAGTTTCCCGGCCAGTACCTACCGGGTCCTCTTCAAGCATTTGCGAGCGCGCGGTTTCAGTGTCAAGGCGATCGAAAAGCTGGGTCACGACCCCCGCCACCCGGTGGACAACAACTGGCGCGGACTGGTCGAGCAAGTCGCCGAATTCACCCAGGCACAGGTCGACAAACTAGGACAGCCGGTGTGGATGGTGGGACATTCGCTGGGCGGCATTCTGAGCCTGATGGCGGCCGCCAAGCACCCGGACATTGCGCGCGGGGTATTGCTGCTGGACTCCCCGATCTTGGGCGGTTGGCGCTCCACGGCATTGGGCATGATCAAGGGCGCGCAACTGGTCGAGAGCGTGTCACCGGGGGCTGTGAGTCACAAACGGCGCAACCACTGGCCCAGCGCCGAAGCCGCCTTGGAACACTTTCGCCACAAAAAGGCGTTTGCGCAGTGGAACGACGAATGTTTGGTAGATTACATCGAGCACGGCACCGTCGAGCAAGACGGCAAGCGCGTTTTGGCGTTTGACCGGGACATTGAGACCCGGATCTACAACACCATTCCCGACAACCTGGACCGCTGGTTCAGGCGCCACACGCTCAAATGTCCGGTTAGTTTTATCGGTGGCCGCCAGTCGGTCGAGATGCGCAGGGTGGGCATGTCGATGACCGAGCACCTGACCAAGGGCCGGACCATGATGCTGGATGGCAGCCACCTATTTCCGATGGAAAAACCTCTGGTCACTGCCGCCGCGATGGAGGCGTCTCTGCGCAACATGGGCGCCTGAGCCCCTTGCCGCGTTGAACGCGGCTCAGGCCGCCCAGGTCACGGCACCCGTGAGCGCCGTGGCCAAAACCACCACCCCGAAAGCAATGCGGTAGTACGCAAATCCGACGAAGCTGTGGGTCGAGACAAACCGCAACAACCAGCGCACGCACATCCAGGCGCTGACGAAAGAAAACACCAAGCCCACTGCGAATAGGGGCACATCGTCCAGACTGAGCAGGGCCCGCTCCTTGTACAGACTGTAGGCTCCGGCCCCGATCAGTGTGGGGATCGCCAAGAAGAAGGAAAAATCGGTAGCGGCCTTTCGCGACAGGCCCAGCAGCATGCCGCCGATGATGGTGGCCCCACTGCGGCTGGTTCCTGGCACCATTGCCAGGCACTGCACCAGCCCTACTTTGAGCGCGTCCAGCGCGGTCAAATGGTCCACCGTTTGCACCCGGGAAAACGTACCGGTTTGCACATCATCGGCCTTTGCCTGGCGCCGCTCAGCCCACAATATTGCAAAGCCCCCCAAAATAAAGGTGCT
>Ga0214921_10004213_pt1 | contig 21358 bp, 16 predicted proteins | sample LL1505_MetaG_FD_177992 | JGI IMG/M metagenome (GOLD analysis project Ga0214921, IMG submission 177992) | Freshwater microbial communities from Lake Lanier, Atlanta, Georgia, United States - LL-1505 | ecosystem: Environmental > Aquatic > Freshwater > Lake | place: USA: Georgia | collected...
CAAGACAACGTGACGACTTTCCTGTCCTGTCCTTTTTTCCAGTTCATGGGCGATGTAGTCACCAATCCCACCCAAACGGACTTCTCCCCGCCCTCTTGGAACTTCTTTGAGAATTGAGACTTTTCCGCTGGTAGGGTGGGCGCCTTCCGCCACCACGATCATCGTCGAAGGCAGGCCAGAACCGGTTCGCTCTTTCGCAAAGTTTGCCACTCTGGAAAGATCAAACGGAATCTCTGGGATCAGAATAACATCGGCTGCACCCGCCAAGCCTCCATGGAGGGCGATCCACCCGGCGTGGCGACCCATGGTTTCCACGACCATGATCCGTTTGTGAGATCGGGCGGTGGTGTGCAGTCGGTCGAGGCTGTCGACGACACAGGAAACAGCCGAGTCGAATCCGAAAGTTGAGGCAGTAGCGAGAATATCGTTATCGATCGTTTTTGGGACCCCAACGACGTTGATGCCGATCTGCTGGAGCTGAAGGGACGTCGAAAGGGAGCCATCGCCACCGATGCAGACCAGCGCCTGAAGGCCTAGTCCTAGATAGGTTTCCCGGGCCTGTTGTAGAATTTCCCTGTGAATCACCGCTTTCCTTCCTGCCCCGATCTTCGCGACAAAACGCCCGCGGTTGGTGGTGCCTAAAATAGTTCCTCCTAGGTGACTGATGTGGGCGACGGAAACAGCATCGAGGCGTTGGTAACGTACCGGGCTGAGAAGGCCTTCGTAACCATCGAGAAAACCCAAAACTTCAAAACCCCGAGTGGTGGCGGCCGAGACGACGCCGTGAAGGACGGCATTCAGACCTGGACAATCCCCTCCGCTCGTGAGAACACCGATCCGTTTGCTTTGCACGAACTGATCCTAGGACGTCCAACATGAGTACGGCGATATCGAAGAAGTCTGGATTTCCATTTTCGTTCCTTGGTTTAACTTGGAAGCATGACATCCAATAATGACCTGAAATTCATGAAAGAGGCGGAAGCGGAGGCCCGAAGGGGTTTGGCCGAAGGGGGGATTCCCATCGGATCGATCCTGGTTCGTGGCGGCAAGGTTGTCGGAAGGGGGCATAACCAGCGGGTACAAAAAGGGAGTGCGATCCTGCATGGCGAGATGGACTGCTTGATGAACGCTGGCCGGCAAAAGAGTTATCGGGATACAGTGATTTATTCCACGCTCTGCCCCTGCTTCATGTGTTCAGGTACGATCGTGCAATTCAAGATCCCGCGGGTGGTCGTAGGGGAAGCGGTAAATTTTCCCGGAGCTCCGGACTTTTTGCGCTCCCACGGAATTGAGGTGGTGATTCTGAATCAACCAGAACTGGTTCAGATGATGGGTGATTTTATCCGCAACAAACCAGAGCTGTGGAACGAGGATATTGCGGAGTAGATCCCAGGCTAAAGCTGGGCAACTTACCGGCTTGTGGGTTCGATGAAGATTAAGGCTAAGTCTTAAGAATCGGTGGGTAGGGAGCGGATGGAGGGTAGAGCGCGATAGCGTTGATCGAGATCGAGACCGTAGCCCACGACAAATTCATCCTTAATTGAGAAGCCAACCCAACGGGCCTGGACGGAGCGAACCCGTTTACGCCGTTTACTCAGGAGGACGCAGATGGAGACACTACGTGCACCCAATTTTCTGGCGTGTTGCCGTGTCCGGTCGAGCGTAAGACCGGAATCAAGGATGTCGTCGATAAGGAGGACATCACGTCCCTTAAAATCTCCCCGGCAGTGATTCAGGCCACGTATTTTTCCGGTAGATCGGGTGCCCTCGTAGCTGGAGACATTCCAGAATTCGACTTCGGTGTCCGGGGGGAGGTGGCGGAGGAGATCGACGACAAAGAAAACGCTTCCTTTCAAAAGGGCAACAATGGTCAACGGGCGACGATGGTAGGTGCGGCGAATCGATACCGCCAGCTTCCGGACCCTTTGGCGGATTTTAGGAGCGGAAAGATAGGGTTGCCCCGGGGGGCGGTTCACTGCCCGGCGGCCGTCGGTGTCAGGCGTTCCAATTCCTGCGAAATCTTTGCAGTGAGGGGGCCACTAATTTTCAGATCGAGGCCCTTTTGCCATGAACTCCGGGCATTCTTCTCTTCTTCGAGTTGGGCGAAACAAAGGCCGGCATAGTAGTAGATGGCTTGGGAGGTTAGGGCGTCGAGGCAGTCGGGATTTTTGGCCAACTGTTCCACCAGTATGCGAAAGTCTTCGCGGGCGATACTCCGTCGGTTGAAAAGAGTAGGGAGGTGGTAATTATTGATTGCCCGGATGAACCGGACGTTGGGATCTTCAGGCCGTATCGTGACGGCCCGGTCCATGCAGTCGCGGCCAGCCATCAGGTAGCGGAGTTTTCCGGGCCCTATGAAGGCGTCGCGACTCGCTAAAGTGTAGGCGCTGCCTAAATAAACCAGAAGGATGCCGTTGTCGGGTTGTTCGGCCGTGAGTTCTTCCAGCCAGGCGACCAAACGCCGGGTAGCATCCTTGTTGCCGGATTCGGCCAAGGAGTGCATCTCGTAAATCTGGTTCAAGACAGGATGGGAATAGGCATCCGAGGTGGGCAAGGAAGCTGCAGTCCAACCCTTAAAAGGCATGGAAAAAAGAAAAACCAAAGCGAAGAGACGTATTTTTATAGGGGAGAACTCCTAATTAACACATAAGTAGCTATTTCAGATGTTGCAAGTGATAAAAAAACGCTAGATTCAATATATTGAGATCGAACGATTTAGGTCATTCAAGATGTAGTGTTTTTAGTCGTTACGCCTGCCAGAGATCAAAGGAAGTAAATGCCATAGCAGATAGAGTAGAGATGTGATGAAAGCGGCTACGTAGGTCCAAGCGGCAGCTCGGAGAACATTTTCAACCGTTTTTAGTTCGGTTCCCGGGGCTATAAACTTCATTTTGGGAAGAATCTGAAGAGCCCGGCGGGAAGCATCGAATTCAACGGGGAGGGTGATGAGATTGAAAAGCATGATCACGCCCCAGCCTGCGACCATCATCATGAGGTAGGTTTGGGAATGGAATCCGCCAAAACCGGAAAAAAATCCAAGGAGGGGAAGCCAAGTAACAATTTGGCTGGCGAAAGTCGTTGCCCCCACCGAGGCCATTCTCCACTGCAAGGGTGCATAGGCAATTTTGTGCTGAATGGCGTGACCGCATTCGTGGGCAGCCACCCCCAAAGCTGCGGCGGAATGGCCGTGGAAGTTTTCTGAGGAAAGTACGAGGCGTTTGTGCATCGGATCATAATGGTCCCCGAGAAGTCCGTCTTGCTCCACAATCTCGACATCACGGATTCCAGCAGCATCAAGAATGCGGGAGGCTGCTTCAGCTCCGGTTAGGCCTGAGGATGCGGGAACCTGACTCCCCCGTGCATAGGCCATTTTTACCCGGGCAGCGGCCCAAAGCGAAAGAGCCATGGTTCCGAAGAAAGTCAGCAACCAAAGTGCGTTCATATGAGCTGTAGATTAATAAAATCAGAATGACCCGCAAGGGGGTCAGTGCGATTTATTATAAACCCCTGTAGGGGAGCGTCTTATTTGCAGAATTTCGCCAAGCGCCGAGCCCCTTCCTCGATCTGATCGACGGAAGTGGCGTAGGAGAGGCGGATGGTCGAGTCGTCACCGAAAGCTTTTCCGGGGACCACCGCAACACGCTCTTTTTCGAGGAGTTTTTCGGCAAACTCGGTCGAGCTCAGCCCCGTACGTGAAATATTGACGAGGATGTAAAAGGCTCCCTGGGGTTTAACAAAGGAGAGCTTTGGAATTAGACCGAGAAGGTCGCACATGCGGCGGCGACGTTTGTCGTACTCCGTGACCATGTCTTTCACGCAATCTTGGGGGCCGCGGTACGCTGCCAAGGCGCCTTTCTGAGCGAAGGAGGTAGGGTGAGAAGTGGTATGGCTTTGGATGGAGTCGATGGCTTTGGCCAGTCCAACGGGAGCGGCCACGTAGCCCAAACGCCATCCCGTCATGGCGTAAGGCTTGCTGAAGCCGTTGACCGTAAGGGTAAGATTGTAAACGTCCTTGCTGAAGGAACCGATAGAGGAGGCCTTGATATCGTCGTAAACGAGCTTTTCGTAAATCTCGTCTGAGAGGATGTAGATCTCCTCATCGAGGGCGACTTCGGCCAACGCAGCGAGTTCGTTTTCAGAATAAACGGAGCCGGTCGGATTTCCGGGAGAGTTAATGATCACCATCTTGGTTAGAGGACTCATGTATTCGCGGAAGAGTTCTGGGGTGAGTTTGTAGCCGTTCTCAGCCTTGGTCGGAACGATGACGGGTTCGCCTCCAGCTACGCGGACCATTTCGGGGTAGCTCAACCAGTACGGGGCAGGAATGAGGACCTCGTCGCCGGGATTGACTGTGGCGAGAATGGCGTTGAAGCAAGCGTGTTTCGCGCCGCAGGTGACGATGATCTGCGAAGGTTCGTAAGAAAGGTTGTTGTCGGCTTTCAGCTTTTCCGCGATGGCGGAGCGGAGTTCGGGAATGCCTGAAGATGGTGTATATTTGGTAAAGCCTGCATCGAGAGATCCCATCGCCGCGGCTTTAATGTGTTCCGGAGTATCGAAATCGGGCTCACCGGCGCCAAAGCCAACCACGTCGAGGCCTTCGGCCTTCATGCTTTTGGCTCGGGCGTCGATAGCTAATGTGGCGGAAGGGGTGAGAAGTCGGGTACGTTCTGCGTGATCAAGAGCCATGGTGATGATGTTTCCTTTGGGTTGGTTCCATTTATACGGTTTGAATTGAAAATCGTACCGAATGCATGGGAAAAGTCGAACTTTTTGATCCGGTTGCCTTGATGGCGATTGCACTACCGATGGGAAATGGGTAAGTCGGCCATGGATGAATTTGAACTGGGCAGCGATTTTCGACTGGGACGGAGTTATTTTGGACAGCTCGAAACATCATGAGGAGAGTTGGGAGCGGTTGGCGAAAGAGGAGGGAAAAGTCCTGCCGAAGGGGCATTTTTTGAGGGGTTTTGGCAGAAGGAATGTTGAGATTATGCGTGACCTTCTGCGTTGGTCGGAAGACTTGAATGAGATTCAGCGTTTGAGTCTGCGGAAGGAAGAGCTGTATCGGGAGGTGGTCAAGGATTGGGGAATTCAATCTCTTCCTGGGGTGGAGATCTGGCTGGAGCGGTTGGCACAGGCGGGGATTCCGTGTGCGATTGGATCTTCCACCGAGCAGAAGAATGTCCGGTTAGGTCTGGGGTTGTTGGGTTTGGAGTCCTACTTTCAAGCTGCGGTCACCGCGGAGCATGTCCAAAGAGGGAAGCCGGCACCGGATGTTTTCCTCAAGGCAGCAGAAAAGCTGGGAGTCGATCCAAGTCGCTGTGTCGTTTTTGAGGATGCGCCCTCGGGTGTGGCAGCGGCCAAGGCAGCGGGGATGAGGGTGGTCGGGGTAACAACAACCCATCCGGGTGGACATCTGGAGGGGGTGGATTGTGAGGTGCAAAGATTAGATCAGTTGAGTCTGGATGAGTTATCAGATTGGTTTCTCGGGTCCGCTTGATGCGGGAGGCTGTGTTCCCTAACAAGTAAGAAATGGAACGAGCTCTTTCTTTGGTGGGTAAAGTCGGAGGGGTATTCACCCATTCATGCCGGACAGCCGGCGGGGTTTTTCTGCTTCTGGCCGACACGATCCGAAGCATGTTTCGCTATCGCCTACGTTGGGATCAGCTTTTGGAGCAGATGTATTTTATCGGGATCCGTTCGCAGGTGGTGGTGTTGACCACAGGCGCTTTTACCGGGGCAGTTTTTGCCGCCCAAGTTTGGTTCCAGTTTAAGCGATTTGGCATGGAGTCCGCCATCGGCCCGACGGTTTCCATTGCGATGTGCCGTGAGTTAGGGCCTGTGCTTTGTTCCCTTCTTTTGGCTGGGCGGGTGGGGGCAGCGATGGCCGCAGAGCTCAGCTCGATGAAGATCACCGAGCAGGTGGATGCGCTCCGGGCCTTGGGCGTCTATCCAACGGAATATCTTATTGTTCCTCGCTTTCTCGCTCTAGTCATTTCGGCGCCGGTTCTGACCGGGATGGCCTTGGTGACGGGCATCGGGGTGGGATATTTTGTCGCTGTACAGATTTTCGGGGTCGATGGAGCTTATTACTGGGACAACACCATCAAATATACGGATCGGAAAGACGTTCTGATTGCCCTGATCAAAGCGATCATCTTCGGCGTCATCATTGCGGCCATCGCATGTCACAAAGGGATGAACTGTCCTCCGGGTACTGCAGGGGTTGGGAAAACGACCACCGAGGCGGTGGTGAATGCCTCGCTGGCTGTTTTGATCACAAACTTCTTCCTGACGGTATTGTTGAATGCCGTTCTTTACTCCAACTAAGGAAGTTCATGCTCGAACTGATCAATATCCGGAAGAGTTTGGGGGGGCAGGAGGTTTTACGAGGTGTGAATCTGAAGGTGGGTCCGGCTGAAAAGGTTGTCGTGATCGGACGAAGTGGTTGCGGAAAAAGCGTGATGCTGAAGCACATTATGGGGCTGTTGAAACCGGATGCCGGGCAGGTGATTTTTGAGGGTACGGAGTTGACCCGTTTAGGGGAAGAGGCTTGGAATCCATACCGCCGAAAAATCGGGATGCTTTTTCAGGGGGCGGCTCTTTTCGATTCCCTTTCCGTTTTTGAAAACCTCGCCTTTCCCCTTAGGGAAGAGGGGGAAAAGAATGAGAAGGTTTTGAGGGAAAAGGTGGCGGAGGCTCTCAAGATCGTCTCGCTGGGGGGGACGGAGGAAAAAATGCCGGCAGAGTTAAGCGGGGGAATGAAAAAGCGGGCGGCCTTGGCACGGGCGATCATCCGCAAGCCGGATCTGATGATGTATGATGAGCCGACTACTGGTCTGGATCCGATCGTGGCCGACAGCATCAACCGTCTCATTCTCCATCTAGGAAAGATGTTTGGCATGGCTTCGATTGTGGTGACTCATGACATGACGAGCGCGCGGATGGTTGGAGACAGGATTTCGTATCTCCATGAAGGAAAAATCTATTATGAAGGTACCCCGGATCAGGTCGATCGATGTGAGGATCCGCTGGTGCGCGACTTCGTTCGTGGGCATGCTCCGGGGATTGACGTCACCGGATAAAACGAAAGGGAATCCATGAAAGAGAATAAACTCGAGGTCAAAGTCGGCTTTTTCGTTCTCGCCGGGCTTTTGGCCATTGCCTCCCTTGTGGTGGCCTTTGGTAAATTTGGGAACTACTTCCGGCGAACCTATCCGGTCATCGTTGAATTTGATGATGCGAGGGACATTTTGAAAAACTCCAAAGTTCTGCTGCGCGGTGCCCAGATCGGAACGGTAGCGGATACGCCGAGTTATCATGTGGGACAAAATTTTGTCGAGTTGGTGTTGCGCATCGATGACGGCACGGAACTCCCGACGGGATCGAAGTTTCGGATCGATCAGTATGGGATGCTGGGAGACCGTTTTGTTCGGGTCGTGCCCCCAGAGAAACCGGATGGGACTTTTTTAGCTCCAGGTACCCGGGTGAAAGGAGAGCAGGAAGGTGGATTAAACGCTGTCATGGCCTCGGCAGGGCCGGCGTTGGATGAAATCCGATCCGCCGCGAAGCGCGTGGATGAGTTTGCAAAATCCGCCACGGGCTTGTTGAACGAGGCGCAACAAGGTAAGGGGCCCCTTTACACCTTGATGAAGGACGAAAAGATGGCCAAAGACATGAAAAATCTGATGGCCAATTTACGGAAACACGGGGTCCTCTTTTACAACGACGATTCCAATAAAGGGGAGGATGACGACGCCTCCAAAAAGGCGGACAGGAAGTCCGCCCCGAGCGACCGCTCGCGGCCGTGATTCCGGACGCGGGGGCCATCCTCTTGGCCGCCGGTCAGGGGCGGCGCTTGGGTCACGATAAGTCGATTACCGAAATTGCCGGCCGGCCGGTCTTTGCGCACCCCTTGGAGGCTCTTCTGGCTTCGCCTGAGATTGGTATGGTGATTCTGACGGTGCGTAAAGATGTGAGGGAAGAGGCCCGTCAATGGGTAGATCTGCATCTACCGATTGGGAAAGATCGGGTAAAGGTCATTGAGGGAGGAAAGGAGAGGCAGGATTCGGTTTGGGAGGGGCTAGAGGCTTTGGGGAAGGGAGTCGAGTGGGCTGTGGTGCATGATGCTGCTCGGGTTCTGCTGACGCAAAAATTGACCGAGAGGGTCTTGGCTATGGCCCGTCTTCACCAGGCGGCCGCAGCCGCGAGCAAGATGTCCGATACGGTTCGCGCGACCGATCCGACAGGGCAAATTCTCCGTTTGATTGATCGCGAGGGGTTGTGGCGCATGGAGACACCCCAGGTCGTTGCCCAAGCAACGTTGCGTGCAGGCTTGGAAAAGGCGCGAAAGGATCGGGTTTTGGTGACGGACTGTCTTGCGGCAGCCGAATTGGCGGGTGTGAAGGGGGTGTTGGTCGAATCGGGCGAGCCCAATTTGAAAATCACGGTACCGGCGGACTGGGTTTTGTCCGAAGCTTGGCTCCGGCTCCGCAAGTAGTTCGCTAGCGCTGACGGGATTCGAACCCGTGTATGGTCCTTGAAAGGGACCTGTCCTAGGCCTCTAGACGACAGCGCCAAAGGAAGCCAAGACAGTACCTCACCTTCGGCATCGGCCAAGGCAAAGGTTACGGAGGTTTAGATTATCCATCTGTATATCATGATAAGTTGATATACAATTCGACAAAAACTAGGGGGTTAGGTAGGGTTCTTTCATGGAGGCAAAAGAGAGAGTTCTGACCCGCAGACACCAGCTGGAAAAAGCTCTGGCGAAACGGATTGTGTTGATGGACGGGGCGATGGGGACGATGGTTCAGCGTCATAAGCTTGATGAAAAAGATTTTCGGGGTGAGCGTTTTGCCGCTCATGAAAAGGATCTAAAGGGGAACAATGACATTTTGGCGATCACCCGGCCGGATGTAATTGGATCGATCCATCGGGACTATCTTGAGGCAGGGGCTGAAATCATCGAAACAAACACCTTTAACGCCACCTCCATCTCCCAAGCTGATTATGGTCTGGAGGGGGCTGTCCGGGAGATCAACCTGGCCGCGGCGCAGCTAGCTAGAAAAGTCACGGATGAGTTTTTAGTAGCTCATCCGGGAAAAGAGGCCTGGGTGGCGGGTGCTGTGGGACCCACAAACCGGACGGCATCGATGTCGCCAGATGTAAATCGGCCTGAATATCGGGCAGTGGATTTCCGACAGCTCTCCGAGGCTTATGCGGAACAGGTTCGGGCCTTGATTGCGGGTGGGGTGGACGTTCTTTTACCGGAAACGACCTTTGACACCTTAAATCTCAAGGCAGCCCTTTGGGCGATGGAGGAGGTTTTTGATGAGATCGGCTATCGGCTTCCGGTCATGATCTCCGTTACGATTACCGATGCATCAGGTCGAACATTGTCGGGACAGACGACCGAGGCTTTCTGGTATTCCATCCGTCATGCCCGGCCTTTCAGTGTTGGGATCAATTGCGCCTTAGGTCCCAAAGAGATGAGACCCTACATGGCGGCTTTGTCCAAGGTCGCCGACTGTTTCGTAAGCTGTTATCCCAACGCCGGACTACCGAATGCCTTCGGGGGTTACGATGAAACTCCAGAGCAGATGGCGGAGGTTTTAGGGGAATTCGCCCGAGCTGGATTTCTAAACATGGTAGGAGGGTGCTGTGGAACCACGCCCGATCACATTGCCGCCATCGGAAAATCGGTTTTTGGTGTCTCTCCTAGGGTTGCCCGTCCACCCGCTGCCTCTACGACCCTTGCTGGTTTGGAGCCCTACACGATTGGAACGGGAGGATCCTTCACCTCAATTGGGGAGCGGACCAACGTCACGGGATCCCCGAAGTTTGCCGGATTGATTCGGGAAGGAAAATTCGATGAGGCCGTTGCGGTAGCCCGGCAACAGGTAGAGGCCGGGGCCAATATGATCGACATCAACTTTGACGAGGCCCTTCTGGACGGGAAAGCCAGCATGACGCGCTTCCTGAATCTCGTAGGCAGCGAGCCGGAGATTTCGCGCGTCCCGCTGGTCTTGGATAGTTCCAAATGGTCTGTGCTCGAGGCGGGGCTGCAATGCGTTCAGGGCAAACCCGTGGTCAACTCGATCAGTTTAAAAGAGGGGGAGAAGGTGTTTTTGGAGCAGGCACGCAAAGCCCGACGCTATGGGGCGGCGGTCATAGTCATGGCTTTTGATGAGGCGGGACAGGCGGCGGAGAAACAACGGAAAGTGGAGATCTGTCGACGGGCCTATGGGCTCCTGACGGAGAAGGCGGGATTCGTCCCGGAAGACATCATTTTTGACGTTAACGTGTTGACCGTGGCCACGGGTATCGAGGAGCACAATAACTATGCCGTGGAGTTCATTGAAGCGGTCCGGGAAATCAAGAAGACCCTACCGGGGTGCAAAACGAGCGGGGGGGTAAGCAATATTTCTTTCTCCTTCCGGGGAAATAATCCGGTCCGTGAAGCGATGCATTCATGTTTCCTTTACCACGCGATTCAGGCGGGTCTGGACATGGCGATTGTCAATGCCGGTCAGTTGGCCGTTTACGAGGAGATTCCGAGCGAGCTAAAGCAAAGGGTTGAGGACGTCCTGCTCAACCGTCGGCCGGATGCGACTGAGCGGATGTTGGAATTTGCCGAGACGGTCAAGTCGGGAGGGAAGGCAGTCGTCAAGGATGAGGCCTGGAGAAAAGGGCCTGTCGAGGAACGATTACTCCACGCCCTGCTTAAGGGAATCACAGATCACATTGATCAGGACACGGAAGAGGCACGGGCAAAGTACGGCCGGCCGCTAGAGGTGATCGAGGGGCCTCTCATGGGAGGAATGAGGAAGGTGGGGGATCTTTTCGGGGAGGGAAAAATGTTTTTACCCCAGGTGGTCAAAAGTGCCCGTGTGATGAAAAAAGCGGTCGCCTATCTGACTCCCTATATGGAGAAGGAAAAAGCTGCGGCAGGGAAAAGCACAAAAGCCGGAAAGATCCTGATGGCTACGGTAAAAGGTGATGTGCACGACATTGGGAAAAACATCGTGGGGGTGGTGTTGGCTTGCAACGGCTATGAGGTGGTGGATTTGGGAGTGATGGTCCCCTGTGAAAAAATCTTAGCGGAGGCGAAAACCCATGGTGTGGATGTGATCGGACTCAGTGGTTTAATCACACCTTCGCTGGATGAGATGGTGACGGTGGCTTCTGAAATGGAGCGAGAAGGGGTGAAAACTCCTTTGCTCATCGGCGGGGCGACAACCAGCGCAGCTCATACTGCGGTCAAGATTGCCCCCGCCTACTCTGGGCCCGTGGTACATGTCATCGACGCTTCCCGAGTTGTTGGAGTGGCACAACAGCTTTTATCGGAGGAAAAGAGGGCAGGTTATCTGGCGCAAATCCGGGTGGATCAAGAGAAGCAACGGAAGGATTTTGCTAGCCGCCAGTCAGGGCAAAAACTTCTACCGATTCTGGAGGCGCGAAAAAATGCGGCTCGGTTTGACTGGTCAACGGATCCTGAGAAGCCTGAATTTCTCGGGTTGCAAGTTTTTGAGAATTTTCCTTTAAAGGATCTCGAGAGATTTATCGACTGGTCGCCTTTCTTTCATGCTTGGGAGTTGCGCGGCCGCTATCCTAAAATCTTTGAAGATCCTGTGGTGGGAAGCGAGGCCCGGAAACTTTTTGACGATGCCCAGGTTCTTCTGCGAAAAATCTTCAAGGAAAAAAAGATACTGGCCAAAGGGGTGATGGCCTTCTTTCCGGCCCATTCTGATGGGGACGACATCCTTCTTTATGAAAACGAGGAAAGGAAGATTGTGAAAGGACGGGTGCATGGTTTGAGGCAGCAGGCGGCTCGAACGGATGGTCAACCCAACCGGTGCCTGGCTGACTTTGTCGCCCCTTTGGGTTCAGGAAAACGTGATTATCTTGGGGCTTTTGCCGTAACGACGGGGCATGGGGTGGAGGAGTGGGCTCGAGAGATGGAGAAATCCCATGATGACTATCAGGCGATTCTCCTGAAGGCTTTGGCGGATCGTTTGGCCGAGGCTTTTGCCGAAAAAATGCACCAACTAGCACGGCAAGCTTGGGGTTATGGTAAAAAAGAGAAACTGTCGGCGGAAGATATGATCGCTGAAAAGTATCGGGGTATCCGGCCTGCCGCAGGTTATCCAGCATGTCCGGATCACACGGAAAAACGAAGTTTGATGGCTTTATTGCAAGCCGAAAAGAACGTGGGAATACGGCTCACCGAGAATTGTGCCATGACACCGGCTAGTTCGGTGAGTGGGCTTTACTTTGGGCACCCCGGGGCCCGGTATTTCGCCGTGGGATCCGTTCAGCGTGATCAAGTGGAGGATTATGCGAAAAGAAAGGGTATGTCTGTGGCTGAGGTGGAAAAGTGGCTCAGGCCAAATTTGGGGTATTCGGTTTGATTTTTGATTGTTCCCTAAAGTATATCCTATTCCATTGACCGATTTTAGGAGTGCTTTACCTTGATAGTCATGACGATTGGTAAGTCCCTTCTGTTGTTCTTGGGCCTGGCCATCCTTACCCCAAAAGGGTTAGGGGAGGAAAAAAAGGAAAAGGATAATTTTTCTTTCGGTAAGGTTCAGGACCTTGAAATTTCGCTTTCCCCAGTGCCTGATTCTGTCGGTTCGGGAGGAAAGCCTGCTGTCATCCTGGCGGACGGCAAGGCTTCGCAGGACGGTCGGTGGTTGAGGATTGATGTGCCATTTCAAACGAAAAAAAAGGTCACCCCTGAATTAAAGTTTAACGTTTACTTAGAGGGTTACGAGGTCCTTGAGGGGGAAGGGGGTGCGAAAACGACAGAGAAGTTTGTTGTTTTAGGTGGAGAAGCGGCTTTCACCAACATTCCAAAAGGAGATAAACATTTTGTGGCCCTGTTTCTTTCTCCAGGGGGGGTTACTCGGTTCAGCGGGACGAAGCCGAATGGAGAAAATGATTGGAGCGAAAAAAAGTTGAATCTTCGGGTGGAAGCCACGGAGGGAGGTGCGCCAATCGAGGGATTCTTTGATCTAATGGCTGAAAAAGAGAAAGGACCGAGCGGGAGAGGTGGAAAAAAAGATCCTGATTGGCATAAAAATCCTGAAGCCCAGCAAATGCCAGGTGTCCTTTTGCCGATTCAAGAGACTCCTTTTTGGCCTAAGGATTACAAGCGGTATCCCCAGCCGAAAAAACTCTGATTTCACCCCCACTGGTCTGATGGCATCTTTTTCCCGCCGGGTAATTTTAGATATCGGGGCCAGCCAAATCCGTTTGGCTGAAATTCTTCCTGATCGTGGGGGTGGGCCACTTCTTCGCCAATTAAGAGTTAAGGAATTGGAGATCGACCCGACAAAAATAGCGGAATTCTTTCCTGCCGTTTTGCAAGCCATGGAAAGTCTCGTTCAATCGTCTGGGATTAAGCCAGGGCCCACAACTTTATGCTTGGGCGGGCCTTCTGTCTTTACGCGGGTTATTAAAGTGCCGCAGACCGATTCAACGCAAGTCCGACAGATGGTCGGATACGAGGCTCAACAGGCAATCCCCGCCATCGAGGAAGCTTGTTGGGACTTCCAAATCTTTCCGTCGGGCCATGGAGGCGAGTTGGAGGCCATGATTCTTGCGATCAAAAAAGAATCTGTAGAAGAAATGATTGTTGCTGCTGCCAAGGGGGGGCTCCAGGTGGATCTTGTCGAACTGGCTCCGACAGCAACGATCAATGCCTTTCGATATAACTATCCTGAAATTCAGACATCGACACTCATCCTTGATATCGGAGCCCGTGCGACGAACATCCTTCTTGTCGAGGGGGATAAAATATTTTGTCGGGTTGTTCCCTTGGGTGGTGCCAGCATCACCCAAGCCATCGGGACAGACCTTCAGGAATCCTTTGCGGGAGCTGAGACCCTGAAGAGGGCTAAAGGCTTTGTCCATCCAGGCGGCTCTTATGAAGACCCGTCCGACGAGACTGCCTCCCGAATCAGTAAATTATCCAGAGGGGTTGTAACCCGGTTACACACGGAGGTTGAGCGGTCCATAACGTTTTATCGAAGTCAACAGGGTGGGAGCCGTCCTGCTCAAATGTTTTTGGCCGGCGGGTGTGCAGGACTTGGTCTATTGGACTTCTTTTTTAAGGAGAAACTGAAAATCCCCGTTAATTATCTGCAGCCCTTCCGCAGAGTTGTCGTCGAAGGAGGAATTCCTCCGGATGTTCAGAGATCCTTCCCTGCTTGGTCATGTTTCGTGGGCGCAGCCCTTCGAAGTTTACCTGATACCCCATGTCGTTTAAATCTGATGGCAACGCTAAAAAATCAAAACTTATCCAAGCAAAAAGATCGCCCTGGGATATGGGCCACAGTGGTGGCTTTATCGGTTCTACTGATTCTTCCTGGGGTTCATGGGATCTGGCAGCGCGCAAAAATTCATGAACGGATATCACCTCAAAAAACCGAAGTCGACGATGCGGAATCAATTTTAACAAAATTGCAGGGAAGTCAGAAAAGAGTTTCGGATCGGCTTGCCACCTTCGATACAGCGATTCGACTTGAGGGTGAGAGAGTGCGGTGGTCCCGCCTTCTTGAAGAGTTGGCGCGAAAAAGTAAATCAGGCATGTGGATTACGAAACTTGTGCTGCAGAACGAATCCGCCTCAATGGCGGAACAAGCAAGTCCCGCCAAAGCAGGAGCTGGTCAAAGTAAGGTCCAGCAAGTCGAAATCTCAGGCATCTTTGAGACCAAATCTGAAGAAGCTGACGCCCAAGTTGTGGAACAGTTTAGGTCTTCCTTGGAGGAAAGTGGTATTTTGCAAAAAGTCGTGACAGTAGAAAGAGAGACGCCGGAACGATCTGCCGATGGGAAGACGGAGCAGGTTGCCCTCAAGTTTTCTCTACGCGGAGAATGGCCCAACGAGGCCCAAGCTAAACTGGCGTCGGGCGGGAAAGAAAAGGGGAAATGAAGCTCTCACTAGAAAAAGCCTATTTGATCCCATTCGTTTCTATGGGTGCTATTCTTTTGGTGTCCGTCGGGTTGGGTTGGTGGGGTTTGAGTGGTTTGATTGAGGAGAGCGACCAAGCGCAGCAGTTGGCGGATCGTCGAGGCAAAAGCGAAGTATCCAATATTCTTGGGCGAGCGGGCGGGTTGCCAGAGACCAAAAAAGATATCACCCAAATAGAGCAACTGAATGCCTCCTTGGGCCAGCAAGAGGAGGTCTTAATTGATCCTTGGAGGAAGTCCAATCAGGAGGCCAATGGAGAGGGCAAGGATTGGGCCAAGGACGGTAACAAGTGGAAGGACTTGCTTGTGAAATATAATGACGAGCTTCTTAAGAAATCCGGTAAAAATGGTGATAACAAAAGAGTCATTCTTGCGCCAAATTTTTATCTTGGATTAGAGGAATTTAAGCAGAAAAGTCCGAAAGATGACCAAATTCCCTCCTTGGCAAGACAACTGAATGTCAGTAAGCGACTGGCGGACTTATTGTTTGATTCGAAAGAAAGTGTGCGTGAGGGTTATCCGACGCCTTGCACCCTTTTAAGGTTGCAGGGACCCTTGGGGCAGGAAGGGCGATTGCCAGATGGCCCTCAAACAAAGGGTAAGCCGGCTGACAAAAGTGAATATCTTAGGGAAAGTTACCTGATAGAACTTGAGTCTTCTCCCGAGGTCCTTTTCGCCTTCATCAGAAACTTAGTGGCGGATCGGTGGTTTTTTATTCCCACAAATCTGCGGCTTGAAAACGAAAAAGAGAATTTCCCCAAAAGGAGTGAATTAGCAGACCTCTTTAAGACTTCACTGCCTGCTGAAGGGGCGCCCCCTGACCAGGTCAGGGGAGGGACGAACGCTGTTATGCCTCCACTCTTGCTTGTCTTGGCCGGCAAGGAGAAGGTTCATGCGGAAATTCAAATAGATTATGTTGGGTGGAAACCTCTAGTAGCCGAAAAAGAAGCTACAAAAAATAAGCCATGAAAAAAGGATCTAATTGGTTATTGGTCGGTAGTATCGCTCTGTCACTCCTTGGCTGTATCGGGTTAGTTGTGGGAATGCTTATGCCTGGGGAGTGGAAGCCTGTTGAAAGTGGTGCGGCTACTGGAAAATCAGTAGTACCAGACCTGAAGAAAAAATCCGAGGCCGTTTCGAATCAGCTAAAAGAAATTGTCGACCGCCCCACCTACCCTGGGACAAATGCACTTTCCCACCGTGTTTTTGTTTCCAGGACATTGCTTTTCCTGCCTAAGGATAAGGAGCCCGTACAGTCTTTGAACGAGAGTTTGGTAACATCAGACGGAATCAATGTAAGCTGGAAGATTCAGAATGGGTTTGATCTCGAGGATCCGAGTGTGGCGGATCGGGATGACGATAGTGATGGTTTCAGTAATAAGGAGGAGTTTGAAAAAGGCTCGAACCCAAATGATTCCAACAGTAGTCCCTCAAGATGGGTGAAGGTCAAAATATTAGGAGTTGAAACAAATACCCTTGGGATCGGTCTTTCTGGAAAGAGTGCCAATCGCTACACACTCCGATTCCAGCTCAACGCGAAAAAGAAAGACTATGACGTCGCAATCGGAGACCAGCTTTGGTTAATGGCAACCTCCAAGGGGCTTGAAATTTCTAAAAATGAGCCTGAATCAGCGAAGATAAAGGAGGCAGGAGCTTGCCCACACCCCATTCCGATTGTTGTTAGGGACTACCATGAAGACAAAGGTCGACGAATGGATGAAAAAACAAAGACTGAAAATGATTACGATGACTCCTTTGTGGAATTAGAACGTAAAGATGGTATAACTAATTCTTTCAAGATTCTATTAGATGATCGTGGAAAAAGTCGGGGAGTCTCATGGCCCGTGGGTGATATACGGTTTATCTCTTTGGTGCCGGGTGAGGGCGAAATGGGGCCCTATCGCGTTGGTCAAACGTTTTCATATGCTGGAAAAGAGTTCGTCATTCGGGGGGCAACGACCAATAAAGTTTCGTTATGGATGAAGCCCGATGGGGAAGAGGTGGATATTCTCCCCAAAACTCCCTGATCATTCCCAAGTTCTTCACGGTCTAAACGAACCCTCATTGACCCTGTCCGCCGGGGGTCGATCATCGGGTTTAAAGATGAGTTGTTTCTACCTATTCATATTACTGACCATGTTTTCGCTGCTCCACGCAGAGGAAGCCGTATCTCCGGATGGATCCAAGGCGGAAGCAACTCCCCAACCTACCCCAATGGGGACATCCGAACAGATCATGCAGCAGGAGATTGATCGGCGGAGAGAGGCAACTTTCAGAATGAACGAGATCTTGGATCTCGCAGAACGCCTTTATCAAGCTGGAGAGTGGAAGCATGCTCAAGCTAAGTATCGATTGGTTTTAGGTCAGACAGATGGGGAATCTTTTAGTGCCGGATTCTATCGTAGAGCGCAGATTGGGGTTGCGAAGTGTCTCGCTGCTGAGGCACTTGCAAAAAAAGAGGAGGGAAAGTCGGGAGAAGCTGCGATTCTCATGAAACAGGCGGAGGACATGGATCCACAAAATCGTGCTCTTGCCAAGCAAGCGGCATCTCTTTTAGAGGAGTCGAATCTTTCTAATAAATCGTTTCCAGATAACCCGGCGCTCACTGAGGAGCTTATGACGAAGACGGCGGATATAAAAAAGCTTCTCTCTATGTCGGATCAACTTTCTGAGACCGGTCAGTATAAAATTGCTCGTGATCGTCTGGATGATGTGTTGCGAATCGATCCGTACAACCGGGCGGCACGGGTTAAGATTGAGGCTATAGAAAAGAAGCGAATTCAGGTAGCGGACGTACGTTACCGAGCTAGCAGGGAAAAAGCTTTGGCCGAAGTAACTGAGGCGTGGTTGCCCCCTCCTCCTGCCAAAGTTGATGGGAAGCGCATGCGCTCATCAGGGGTGGCGAGTGGCTCGAATGCGGCTGAACTGCTCAAACGACTTGCCACGATTACTATACCGGAATTGGTCTTTAGCGAGAAACCCATTCGTGACGCGGTAGACGAGCTTCAACGCTTGAGCGTGCAGAACGATCCTAATCATCAGGGTTTGAATTTTGTTCTTCGTCTACCTTCAAAAGTTGATGGAAAGGACGACCCAGAAGCTGCGACGGTGACTTTGGAGTTACAGAATGTGACACTCCAGACAGCAGTAAAGTATCTTTGTGAACAGGTGAAGGGGGTCGACAAACTGCGTTCAGAGGTTGAGGAAAATGCTGTACTGCTGCTTCCCGTCACTGAAACAGGAGGGGAACTTGAGACTCGGAGTTATAACCTCCCTTCAAGTTTGATTGCTAATATTGGGACTTCAGAAACCGATCCGCAAAAGCTGGGTGCCCAACTTCTCCAAAACATCGGCGCGGATATTAAAATTGCCGATTCTTCAGCGATCTGTTTTAGGGAAACAGGAAAACTTGTTGTGAGAAACACTCCTAATGAACTCAACAAGATCGAGCAAAGGCTAAGGGATGCTCAAGGCGAACCTCCCCAAAGACAATTTGAGGTAGAGACAAAGTTTCTTCAATTCACAGAGAATGATGTGAAAAATTTCACATTCAACTTTCAGATGAGTGGGAGTAGTGCCATTCCGGCGCCTGGTGTTCCCGGACAGATATACGATCCAGGGAGCGCGAGTGGAGGTACAGACGGCCTTCGTGGAACAGCGGGTTTGAACCCGGGCGGAGCCAGTGCTTTGGCATTACAGGCCTTGTTGGATCCGACTTACCCGCAGTACGCGTCTAATCAAGTGGGAGTAAATGCAATGGTTTTTGGAAAGGGCTTTTCTGCGATGTTGCAACTCCTTCAGAACGCCATTGGCAGGGATCTTGTCGCCTCCCCGCGAGTGACACTTCCCGACGGGAAACAGTCGAAAATTGTGATTAGCAGAGAGATGTATTATCCAACGAGTTACACACAGCCCACCGTCCCAAATAATGATCAGGGGGTAGGTGCTGGCTTCATACTCCCGAGCAATCCCACCGGTTTTGAGCCAAGAAACATTGGTGTAACTTTGGAGGTCAAGGGTGAATCTACATCCATTCCAAAGGCCGTGGATCTTGATTTCTCAAATCTTCTGGTCGAGGACTTTGAGGGTTTCGTAAATTATGGTGCTAATATCGCCACCGTTTCCTTTGGAGAAGGACCGAGTACCACGGGTTCAGTCAACGTGGTGGACCCTGTAAGTGTGCCCATCGGTCAAGCGCCATACCTGGTACCCATTTTTACAAAGCGATCTTTACAATCCAGAATCCGGCTTTTGGACGGGGAAACAGTGGGAATGGGGGGTTTGATCGCAGATTCAATCCAGAAAGTCGAAGATAAGGTTCCCTGTTTAGGGGATGTGCCTTTGGTGGGTAGGTTGTTCCGAAGCGAAGTATCGCAAAAGATCAAAAGCAATTTGGTCATTTTCTGCACACTTCGCATCATCAAGCCCGATGGCTCGCTGGCATTCCCTGATGATGAAACAAACCCAGAATATGGCCAGGACCAGTCGGCTGAAATGATGAGCGCAATTCCTTAGGAATAACATGAAAACATTTTACAAATCCCCGATTATTCTTTGTTTTGGTTTGACTATAATCTTTGCGAGTCATTTGTGTTGGGCCTCATCTGAGCAAACTATGCGCCAGGAATTAGAGCGTCGTCAGGCCTTGGCTAAGCCGCTTGAGGATTCTTTGAAAAGCAGCGAACAATTAGCAAAGGGCGGGAATCTCTTGGAGGCATGTAATTCACTTGAAAATACTTATATCGCTACTGTTGATAGCATCAAACAGACCTCTTTGGGTGCAACAGTCCGTAGAAAATTGTCTGATTGGCATGCCCAATTGGCTGATTCGGCAAGCAAGAAAAACCATTGGCCAGAGGCTAGAAAGAGGGCTTTGAATTCATTGTCTTATGACCCCAACTGTTTGCTTGGAAAAGAGGTCTTAGCGAAAAGTGATGAAGTGATGAGAAGGGGCGCCATCGGCGGTGGTGAGGTTAATCCAGCTTTAACAACGAAATTCTTTGATCGCCTAAATGATGTGAATCAGGGGCTCGAAGAGGCCAGGGCGCTCCGCGAAACCGGGCAACTTGAAAAGGCGGAAAAAACATATGAATCTGTCCTCTATGCTGATCCTTTTAACCAGGTGGCTACGGAGGGAATTAGAAAAATATATCAAGAACGTGCCCTAGTGGCTGAAAAGTCCAGGGATTTATCGAATCTGGAGCGAAGAAGGGAAGTTCGTGAGGCTTGGAACAATATCTACCCAAGAAAAGTTTCAACAGCAGGTGGGATTGCCACGATTAGTCCGATGACTGCTTCTCCAGGCTTTGCTCTTGAGAATAAAATGCAAAAAACAATAATCCCGCAGATCGACTTTTCGGGAGCTGATATGGACACGATACGGCGGGCTCTGAACACTCTGAGTCGTCAGTATGACCCCGAGGGCGAAAAAAAGGGTATTAACTTCGTTGTGAGTGCAGATCTCACAGATGCAAAGCTAGTCAATCTCAAACTAAGTCAGGCCAGTTTGCAGGATGTCGTTCGTTATATTTCTCAAATTGCTGGAGTGAAGGCTAGAGTGAATGCGGAGATAGGTGTCGTTTTTGCTCCCCTTGTGGAAAAAAGACCCGACCTAATACCCCGAACTTTTACGGTTAGCCCTTCTTTCTTTAAGGACAGTGCCTCTAGTGGAACTGAGACTACGACAAGCGGAGTAAGGGGTGCGGCAGGTGCTGCAGTCACCACTACCGATAGCGCAGTTAATAAAAGTGCCCAGAAACGTCTTGAAGAACTTGGCGTGAAGTTTCCTGAGGGTGGCTATGCTCTTTACACTCCCAATACTAGTCAGCTTAAAGTTGCCAATAATGCGGAGATGCTGGATTTGATTGGTCAGCTTATCAGTGCAGCTGAAGAGCAAACTCTACTGATTCAAATCGGTTGTCGATTGGTTGAGATCAATCAATCCGACTTGGATAGTTTGACTGTCAACTCGACGTTGGGCGGTTCTGGAATGAACCTGCTTTCACCTATCCCTGTAGGACTTTCTACCAATGGCAGTGGCAAGACACCGAACGGGTCGACGCAAAAGGGAGTGACCGCACAGATGAATCAGATCCAGGGCGTGGGTCTTTTGCCGAACAACACACTCCAATCATTTCTACAAAATGGAGTGCTCGCAGGAACGAACCAGTCCAGTGCATATGCGCTTAATACCCTTGATTTAGGTGGCACAATATTCAATGGCATGCAGTTTCGTACATTTATTTCTGCTATTTCCCAAAAGAATAGCGCCAATGTTTTGGCGAACCCGTCGATTACCCTTAAAAGGGGCCAGAAAGGAGTGATAGAGGTTTCACAGGAGTTTAAGTATGTGAAGGAATATAATGACCCCCAGTCGTCGATAC
>Ga0214921_10004214_pt1 | contig 21355 bp, 21 predicted proteins | sample LL1505_MetaG_FD_177992 | JGI IMG/M metagenome (GOLD analysis project Ga0214921, IMG submission 177992) | Freshwater microbial communities from Lake Lanier, Atlanta, Georgia, United States - LL-1505 | ecosystem: Environmental > Aquatic > Freshwater > Lake | place: USA: Georgia | collected...
CGCCAGGTTTGACAGGTTGGGCGCAAGTGAATGGAAGAGATGAACTGCCTATTCCTGATAAGGTCGAATTAGACAAGGTGTATTTAAATAGGCAATCGTGGTTTTTTGATTTACAAATATTGCTGCGCACTTTTGTGAAGGTGGTGCGCAGGGAAGGGGTGGTGCATTAGTTGGATACACCTCAATCACTATCTGCCACCATTCTTATGGCTACTTTTAATGGTGAAAAATTTTTAGTTGAACAATTAGAGTCACTTTCCTCGCAAACATTTAAAAATTGGCGTCTTTACGTAAGTGACGATGGTTCTTCGGACGGGACATTGGCTATCTTAAAGAGATACCAAGAGTTATGGGGGCCAGATAAACTGATCGTCAGAAACGGACCGCAAAAAGGTTTCGCTCAAAATTTTCTCAGTTTGGCGTGCGATAAAAACATCAAGTCTGATTTTTATGCTTTTTGCGATCAGGATGATGTATGGATGCCAGAAAAATTAAGGGTTTCTATCGAGCATATTCATTCAGTCTGCAGTGCCCAACAAGTTTATGCCTATAGTAGTAGAACTATTTACGTTGATGAAAATTTAAAGTTTATTGGATATTCTCCACTCTTTGTTTTTCCTCGAACGTTCAGAAATGCACTTATTCAAAGTATTGCTGGCGGCAATACGATGGTGTTTAATCAAGCCACTAAAAATTTATTACAAAAAATGGGGGTGGTACCTACCGTTGCACATGATTGGTGGCTTTATCAAATAGTTACTGGTTCAGGTGGTACTTTTTTTTACGATAAAGTTCCTTTAATTCTTTATCGCCAACATCGATCCTCAATTGTGGGAAGTAACCAGTCCCTGTCCGCTAACTTTACTAGATTCATTAAAGTTCTTAATGGCTCTTATAAATTGTGGATAGATAAAAATATTTCTTGCTTAAGAAAAAATGAAATTTATCTTATTTCAGCAAATATAGAAATCTTGAATATTTTCGAAATTATGCGTAAGGCATCTCTCAAAGACAGATTTAGATTGTTAGAAGTTTGTGGTCTCTACAGGCAGACCTGGAAAGGATCCCTGGCATTTTTCATGTTTATTTTATTTAACAAAGTATAAATTTTTTGATAAACGACGGTTCAATTTTAAAGAGATAACAAAAAATCAATTTTGTTATGGTAGCTTTCAACTCTGAATTATCAGGATTGCTCTTTGAAGTTAATCTTGTATTATCAGAAGTTTAAATATTATGGGTATTTCCTTAATCCGTCTCATTGCATCTTGAATCTGGAGCATGGACAATCGTTTGATTAGCTCCCATAGCCACCAAAGAACCTTCTAAATAAGTTTTGCGCCATTGAAATAATTGAGCCGCCGACAAGCCATGTGACCTGGCCACCAACGAGACATAACTTCCTGGTTCATTGGTTTGTTTCACAATTTTAAGCTTTTGCTAGGGTGTCCAGCGTCTTCGCCACTGAACACTGGTTAGCACTTCCACCCGGCTGGGTCTTATTGGAGACTTAGTCATATTCATAGTCGTATTCCTAGTTGTTTGTTTAAGAAATACCGATTGGACTGTGTTTCAGGGGGCTAACTAATTTAAGAAGATACTTATTTCACGGTCTTGCGGCTGCTCCAAGACATATTATGGTGTGACCCAAAGAGACATTGCTGGCGAACTTGGCCTCAGTACAAGCGGTATGAACTATCGTCTCAAAGCTTTGATCGACAAAGGTTGGCTAAAGATACAGAACTTTGGTCAATCCAAAAATAATTTTGGATATGTCTATGTCTTAAGTCCCTCTGGAATGATGGAATAAATAAAGTTAACAGGACAGTTTATCCAGAGAAAATAGCTCAACAAGGTTGACTATAATTTGAAATTGATGAGTTGAGAAAGCGAAAGTGTTTTGGTTGTAACTCTTTTGTGCAAAAAGCGTGTCTGAAATCACACAGCTCATTCTGTGTGGGGGTCGGGATCCAGACTTTGGTCGCTTGGTTGGCAGAATTTTCCAAGCAATTTCTTCACTGTTAGATAAGAAAAGTTTGTTTAGATTCACGCTCGACGCCAAACTGACTCTGCAGGCACATCAGCAAAGAGTAGAGCATTGGGTAGTTGTAAAAGTTGAAGTCCTGGTAACAAGGGTATAGGAACAAATTACGCTTTATGAAAATCAGAATATCTAAATAATCCTTTGATATGAAGCATCGCTTAGAAATTCCTGGTGAAGCTGACCTTGAATTGATTGAAAGTCAAACCTGTCGCTATTTGGATGAAAATTATATTGTTCGTTTTGAGGATAGTTATGGAATAGCTTCATCTGGTAATACTACAAACTTATGAACATAGACTGTCTTTCATATTTTGACCCGTTCAAGCACTACGGAGGGGGTGAGGCGGTCACACGTGAGTTGATTGAATTGGGACGGCAGCGTGGTCACAAGATTCGCTTATGCTCAGTTCGACCTGGGCATGGCGACAGAATAGGGAAGGCAGATCTTTACTGGTTGGTGGATGTGTTTAACTTTCCGCAAACGTTGAAAAGTCGGGGTGCGTGGTTGCATTTTCCTAAGAACCTACTGAAGCATATTTCAGAGAATCTCCCTTTTGTTCACATGAGTAACGCATATACAGATGTTTGCAACTTAGGATACTTGCCATGTTCAGGAGACGCACAGTCCCAATGTCCCTACAAGTCGCCATGGAGAATCTTGCACAACGTTGCGCTCAAGGATTTTGGACAGCGATGTTTTGCGACAGATCCTCTCATACGCAAGTTGTTTGATAGGTCAATGCTAAACGTTTACGTGTCGCCACTTCACCAGCAAGTGATTCAAGGCGTATTGGGCGGTACTGACGCTCAAAAGTCCTTTGTACTCAAACCCACTGTTGACAGCGCCAAGTTCTATAACCAAGGGCTTGAACGCGATATTGAATATTTATTTGTGGGTGTTATTGGTCAAGCAAAAGGCCTAGCTACAATGCGTGAGCGTTATCGTGATGCTGATATTCATTTTGTCGGAAAAATTGCGCCTGGAGAAAATCTAGACTTTGGTACTTACCACGGATTTTTACCTTATTGCGAAATTCCTCTTTTCATGAACAGGGCAAAAAACTTTGTGTTTTTGCCTCGCTGGCCTGAACCTCAAGGTCGTGTGGTGGTGGAGGCCGCGCTAAGTGGATGCAAACTGATCACCAACCACAACGTAGGTGCTACCTCCTTTCCTTTTGATATCTCCAATCCTGCTAATTTTGCGCACGCCGGCAACGAATTTTGGAATGCCATCGAGCAACTTAAGGTATGACAGCATCATTGACTAGAGTCAGCTTTATTATTCCCGTATTGCATCTGAGGCGACCACTCAATAAAGCTCGCTTTTTCATGCCTAGGTACACCCTGCCTGATGTGCTGCGTGATTTACATCAAAATGTAAGCGTTGCACATGAGGTGATTGTGGTTTGCAACGGCCAAGACAAAGACCTAGTGGATTTTGTTCGCTCGCATGCTCATATCGATAAATATTGCCTTAATAGTGTTAACGTGGGCGTTGCCCGATCATGGAATATGGGCGCTGCAATGGCAGAGTCAGATGCTTTGTGTTTTGTAAATGACGATGTTGAGATTGGCAAGGGTGGTTGTGAGGGGCTTTTAAATGTTTTGCATAGCGATCCAGATATCGCTCAAGTCGGCCCGGTGGGGGCAAAGTGGCAAGGTGGGGAGCATCATCACTTTGTGGGTGAAGCCAAGTTGGAACAGGCTGATGCAATTTCCGGTTTTCTCTTCATGCTGCGTTACCAGGCGTTTCGAGCTGTGGGAGGTTTCGATCCAGCTTATTCCCCTGCGGGATTTGAAGAAATTGACATGAGTTTTGCATTGCGCAGCAAGGGTGGGAGGTGCATGGTTGTACCTGGCCTAGAAATTAAACACCACCACTACCACGGCGTCAGTAGTTATCGAAGTAGTGTTTCTTATCTTAGTAAAGAAATTGACACGCAAGTATTGCATCTTCGAAACAAATCCTATTTTTCAAAAAAATGGAACATAAGTGATGTTGCTTAGATTGATCAATCGGCTACAGCGGCGTCCAGTGGTTTATGACGAGCATTTTTTTCAGGCAGCCTGGTTCAAAGAATGGGAGAAATTAAGCGGCGTGCTTTCAGACCTGATTCAAAGCGAGACAAAGTGGCGCTCTATTGTAGATTTTGGATGTGGGCCGGGTGTCATGATTGACTTGATGACCGATCATGGCTTGGATTACGTGGGTTGCGACTACTCGAAAGAGGCATATCAACTTTATTTGAGCCACTATGGGAAATTTCCGATGCGTTATGTGTCAACCCTAGATGAAGCCATATCAAAAAAAAGAGATGTCTTACTGGCTTTTGATGTGCTTGAACACATGCGCGACGAAGAAATTGCTAATTTAATTGCAAACACCCTGTCTATCCCAGAGATGTTTTTCAACATCAGCAGAACGCGTGGAATACCTGGACACATCAACATCAAGTCTGACAGAGCTTGGCTAAGCTTCATGGAATCAAATGGCTTGTTTCTTGATATCAAACGTACATTCAGTTTGCGCCAAATGTATAAGCAGTTACGCCCTGGTTCGCCCGACTGTTGGGACTGCAATATTTTTCTCTTTTGCCGAAAGCTGTTATGAATTCTCGGCTTAGCAGCCCTGGGGCTTACTTTAGTGGGCAGCGCATTGACGTGGCAGATATGGTTCCAAGCAATTCTGCACGAGTACTGGATGTGGGCTGTGGTTATGGCGGTCTTGGACGAAGTTTGCTCGCGAGAGGTGTCCGGCAACTATGGGGGGTTGAGATTACTGTAGACGCTAGCCCACATTTAGATGGTGTGTACTCGGGCCACTGGATAGGGGACGTTGAGCAATTCCATATGCCAAAGGATGCAGAGAAATTTGATTGCATCATCTTTGCGGATATTTTAGAGCATCTGCGTGACCCTTGGAAAACATTAGCACGCTATCTTCAGTGGTTAAAGCCTGGTGGCTGTGTGGTAGCCAGTATTCCTAATGTTCGAAATATTGCTTTAATTTATAAGCTGTTCATCCAAGGTAGATGGCGCTACGAAGATTCAGGTTTACTTGACCGTACTCATCTTCGTTTTTTCACACGTCACGAAATCATAGAACTCTTTAATGAAGCTGGTCTTGAGATTGAGTTGCTCAGAGAGAATCGAGAAAACTTTTCACCCTTGCGACAACTGGTACTTTTCCCTTTGCTTTTCTTGATGCCTGATCTTGGTGTCTGTCAGTATTTAATTCGTGCGCGCTACAAGTAAATTTTTGCCATACGTTTACTTTTGATCAGCCTCTATGACTCATGAACAGTTTCAATAAAAGCTTCTTTCTGTTGTTTATTCTTTCAGCAATTTCCTTCGCTATGAGCTTTGGCAATTACTTGGTTGTCTCTTATTACTTTGGCACATCGGCTGTATTGGATTCCTATTTGGCACTTCTTGCATCTGCAAATTTTTTACTCTTTTTTGTACAACCCCTGCGTGAGGCGCTTGTTCCACCAGTCTTTTCTGCTGTTGCAGCAGATCGTGAACACGCCAGTAAGCTATTTACAGCAGGACTGGCACTTCAGGTCAGTTTTGCCCTGGTGGCGATGGCTGTTTTGATATCTGTAAAGTTTAATGCCGTCGAAATACTTGTGGGTAAAACCACTACCTATTCGCCTGAGCTTTTGTTTTGGTTCTTGCCTTTTTTTGTTTTGTTCCCTTTGGCTGAGACTTGCAATGGTCTTTTGCTTAGCTTTAATCGCGCCGTCTTTCAGGCGATGGCTAGACTTTTATCAGCGACGATGGGCTTAGGCTGTATCTGGTTGCTGGCCGACCATATTGGCGTTTTGGCACTGTTATTGAGCTTGGTGATTGCTCAGATCTGTAATTTGACTATCTCTTCAATAGGATTATGGAAAGAGGGTATTCGCTTGGTTTGGGGCGGGGTTCTTGCACTTAGGCATGAACAGCGTTTTAAATCGGTATTTTCATCTCTTTTGTTGAGCTATCTGTTCGTTCAAGTTTATATGGTCACTGAGAGATTTACCATGCTTGGCATGTTTCCTGGCCTTGTAGCCTCATACCAGTACAGCGTAGCACTGGTAAATGTTCTTGTCAGTCTGCTCGCTTTTCCATTAACAAATCTTCTTTGGCCTCGATTTTTAGCTGATGCAGTTAAGGATGGGACCGACGCCATGCTTAACACAGCCTTTGGCGTGGTCGCACCACTGGTGTTGGCTTTATTCGCCTGTTGCACACTTACAGAGCGATTTGCTCCTGAAATAGTCAAGTTGTTGTTTGAGCGTGGCTCTTTTGACGCAAGTTCTGTGGTGCAGACAACTCAAGCACTGCGCTCCACCATCTTTGCCGCCATTCCAGTGAGTCTTCTCACTATTTTCAGCAAAATTTTATTTTCTCAAGGCCGAGGCCGCGCCATTGGTCTCAGTGGTACCAGCGTGGCTTTAAGTGGTACGACTGTCGTACTATTGGCGGGATGGACAGGTAGCGTCACCCTTGTGCAATGGAATTGGGTTATTGGTAACACAATAGGATTGTTTGTTATGCTTTATTTGATTTTGCGACGAGCAACTGCCTCCAGACATTTTTTACTAACAGGATGGACATTGATCTGGCGATCCTCGTTAGCGGCGTTGTTGGCGATAGTTATCACGCCAGATTTGACATCAGTGAATACACTTTCAGACATTTTCTTTGGACTTTTTTTCTCATGTTCGGTTTTCAGTGTGTTTTTTGTTGGAATTCTGTATCTAATGGGCATTTTGTATTTGCCCAATAAGCGCTACGGTTTTTTCAGTTGAAAGTTGTTATTGATATCAAAAACCTTTCGCTTTATGGGGGAGGAATTGCCCATTGGTTTGCGCCTTTGCTAGCCGCTTGGTTGGAGCATAAAAAAGACTGGCAATTTTGTTTGTTGGGACCTTCCTTCAATCAAGCATTTCTGCCCCAAAGTGGCAATTGGGAACATGCAAATGTTATTTGGCCAAACTGGCTGCCTCGTCCTTTGAGGCATCCCTTTTATGACAACTGGCTTTTCCCACGCGCCATATTGAGGCTATCCCCTGACTTGGTCATGAGCCCATACCATGACGTGCGCATGCCCACTTTTGTGAAAAGCGTGATCACAGTTCATGACCTGTGTTTGGATGAGCTCGAAGATGTTTATCCTTACCGCATACGCAGCTACTACTTGGCTTTGTTAAGAAGAAATCTACTCCGTGCCTCGCATGTGATTACCGTATCGCAAACCAGCCAACTCAAAATTGCACAGCGCTATAACGTTGCCTTAGATCGTATCAGTGTTGTTTATAACACTTCATCGCATGATTCTGGATTTATAGCTACTGCGAATGATGTGAGTGAGTTCAAATTTCGATTTGAAGTTAAAAGCTGCTTTTTGCTTTATTCTGGTGGCTCTGATTATCGTAAGAATATAGACCGGCTTTTGAGTGCGTTGGCTTTATTGCATGAAACCAAGCCATATCTTGAATTGCTAGTAACAGGCAATTTTGATGTGCGTTGGCGAAAGGCATTGCATAACGCGTCACGCTCTTTAAAAGACCTTGTCAAATTTACAGGAAAACTTTCAGAGCACGATCTAGTGATTGCTTATGCAGCTGCAGATGCGGTGGTGTATCCTTCTTTATGCGAAGGTTTTGGCCGGGTTTGCCTTGAAGCGATGGAGGCTGGGACCCCTCTGGCATGCGCTGACCTCCCAGCGATGAGGGAGGTGGCAGGTGACTATCCTTGCTGGTTTAATCCATACGATATTTCATCTATGGTTTCGGCGATAGAGAAGACCCTGCAATTAAAGCGAGTGCAGGCAGTAAGAGATGACAGGTTTCAAGCAACTGCAGTGAAAAAAACCTTCATCAGCGCCATGGATACGTTAGAAAGCCACAGTTGATTTCAGTCATTATTCCTTGTTACCGCTGCGGTGATACCATTCAACGCGCCCTTGATTCAGTTTTAGCGCAAACACTGCAACCTACAGAGATTTTGCTGATTGATGATGCAAGCAGTGATAAAACTCTTGACTTGTTACATGGCTTTGAAATCCTGTATCGTCCTTTGGTCAAGGTGCTTGCATTAAAACAAAACATGGGTCCTGGCGTGGCTCGCAATTCGGGATGGGATGCGGCAACACAACCTTGGCTTGCTTTCCTAGATGCGGACGATGCTTGGCATCCGCGCAAGCTGGAGATTCAATGGGGCTGGCTACAAGCTCACCCTGAGGTGGTTCTTTGTGGTCATTCAACCCAATTGGATTTTGAAAAAATGATCACCTCACCCATTCATGACAATCCACCAGCAAAGTTGCTTACCTTCCTCAATATGCTTTTATCAAACCAATTGCCCACCCGAACGGTGATGGTACTTAGGTCATTGCCCAACCGTTTCAGTAAAAGATACTTTTCTGAGGATTACCACTTGTGGTTAGAGATTATTCAGGATGGACACTTTGTATCTCGCCTTGAGGCACCCCTTGCATGTTCCTTTCGTCCCGATTTCAGCCCAGGTGGGTTGAGCGGACAGTTGTGGCGACATGAAAAAAATGAGTTAGGGGTATTTCTTGATCTGTGGCGAAAAGAAAAAATGAACATTGCTACTTTGTTACTCGCAACGGTTTGGTCAATGTTGAAATTTTTACGGCGCTTAAGAGTTGTGGTTACATCAACTTGAGCTAAATGCAATGTCTGATTGGAATATCTACAAAGTTTCACCTAAACCTAAAATTGCCATTGTTGTTGCTAGTGTTTTTCAGATCAAGTTTTTTCTTGAGCCACATTTGGCTTTGCTCACCCAGCACTATGATGTGACAGTTGTTTTGAATAATGATCAGCCTCAAATATTTAAGCTTATCAAATTCACCGGTCAATTCAAATTCATTCATATTCAAAGAAAAATCAGTTTATTTAAGGATTTTTATACACTTCTTGAGCTGATTATTTATTTTCATCAGCAAAATTTTAATTTGGTTCACACAATGAACCCTAAAGCCGGTTTATTGGCTGGAATCGCTGCCTATTTTTGTCGCGTACCTAAAAGAATCCATACCTTTCAAGGTGAGATTTGGTCAAATAAAAAAGGTTTTATTAAATGGTTTTTTTTAAAAATTGACACATTGATTGCCGCGTTATGCACGCATATTTTGGTGGTAAGCCCATCAGAAAAACAATATCTAGAGTCTTATGGCGTATTTCCACGCGATATGGCTATTGTTCTTGGGCATGGCTCTATTGGTGGAGTCAATATCAATCGATTTAAACCCGATTCACAAATTACTTTTCAAGAGCGAAGTCTTAGAGGCTATACAGATGAAAATATTGTCTTTTTGTACCTAGGTCGGTTGACTGCTGATAAAGGTGTTTTTAATCTAGCAGAAGCATTCAAGCGAGTTGTCGTTGAAAAACCTTATGCGCGCCTGCTATTTGTCGGTCCTGATGAGGGAGGAAATCTTGAGAAAATCAAATTGATGTTGTCGGAACACAAAAGAAGTGTTGAATTTCAACCCTATACTTCCACTGCTGAAAATGTCATCCGGGCTGCCGACGTATTGGTTCTTCCCAGTTACCGTGAAGGTTTTGGAGTTGTGATCATAGAAGCATCCGCGTGCGGTGTATGTAGTATCGGGTCTAATATCTATGGAATCCAAGACGCTATAGTTGACGGAGAAACAGGTATGGTTTTTGAAGTTGGCAATACAGTTGATTTGATTGGTAAAATGTTAACTTTGTGTGAAGATACTAATTTACGATTGCGTCTTGGTGAAAAAGCAATGAAGAGGGTGGCTGATATGTTCAACTCTGATAATGTGTTAAGTGAATTTATGGTTTTTTATCAAGAAATTATTAAAACTTGATAATAAGCTGCCGTGATTTAGGATTGCATTTCATTGATTGATACGTTATTGACACGCCGAATTAGTTTAAAAACATCCCTATGGTTAATTCTTTTTAAATATCATTTGTACTAATAAATTGACTCTTGCTGAAATAAAAAAATTATGAATAAAAGTCGAATTCAACCTGTTGTACTTTCTGGTGGTGCTGGAACGAGGCTTTGGCCATTATCGAGGGCTGGGTTTCCTAAGCAATTCTTGAGTTTGACGGAAAGTAAAAGCCTTTTTCAATTGTCAGTCGAGCGGCTTAACGGGCTAAGAAGTGAAAATATCGATGTTTCAAACCCAATCATTGTTAACAATGAGGAGCACCGGTTCTTAGTTGTTGAGCAATTGCGTGAGTTACAAGTTGAGTTAGGTTTGGCAATTCTTGAGCCGATCGGGCGTAATACTGCACCTGCCCTTACATTGGCTGCCTTGGCTGCCCAAGGGCTAGATGGTAACCAAGATCCGATTTTGATTGTCACACCTGCTGATCAGGTTATTTCTAATATTTACTCTTACACGCTGGCAATGCATAAGGCCATTAAGGAGGCGGAAACTGGTGCAATCGTAGTACTGGGAATTGTTCCTGACCGGCCTGAGATCGGGTATGGTTATATAAAAACAAGAGAGTTGTCCAATGTAGGTGGTGACGCTATGCCGATGCCCTTACAAGCTTTTGTGGAAAAACCAGATCTAGATACAGCAAGGGGGTATTTAAAAGAAGGAGGGTATTATTGGAATGCTGGGATATTTATTCTTAAAGCTTCAGTGTGGCTAAAGGCGCTTGAGTATTTTCGACCGGATATCGCATCTTTAACTTATAAGTCTTGGGTTAATCGGAGCAAAGATGATTTTTTTGTTCGTCCTAATGAAAAAGATTTTATTGCCGTACCTAGTGAGTCAATTGATTTTGCTGTGATTGAAAAATGCTGTGATAGCGAATTTTCTATTTCGATGGTGCCCTTGAGCGCGGGATGGAGTGACCTTGGTGCGTGGGATGCTGTGTGGGCTTCTATGTCTGTGGATGATTTTGGAAACGCTAATCATGGCGATGTTGTAAGCATAGATTGTCGCAATACGCTAGTGCACACGAGCGGTCGAATGATTGGGATTGTCGGTATAGAGAATTTGGTTGTAGTTGATACGCCCGATGCACTACTCGTGGCTGATATGGCCAGAAGTCAAGATGTTAAAAAAATTGTAGAACAGCTGCAAATTAAGGGTCGCAAAGAGCACGCATTGCATCGTAAAGTTCATCGGCCTTGGGGTTGGTATGACAGCGTCGATGAGGGGCATCGCTTTAAGGTTAAGCGGATACAGGTCAACCCCGGTGCAAGTCTTAGTTTGCAAAAACATCATCATAGGGCAGAGCACTGGGTTATTGTCAAAGGTACGGCTCAGGTAACGTGTAACGAAGAAAGTCTTTTGCTGACTGAAAATCAGTCTACTTACATTCCTGTCGGAGCAATTCATCGTCTCCATAACCCGGGTTCGACTCCACTGGAAATAATCGAAATTCAAACTGGCGGCTATCTTGATGAGGATGACATTGTTCGTCTAGATGATAAGTACGGAAGGAAAGCATGAAAACAGCTATTATTACTGGTATTACAGGGCAGGATGGCTCTTACTTAGCTGAGTTTTTGCTTGAGAAAGGGTACGTTGTACACGGCATAAAGCGCCGAGCTTCTAGCTTTAACACCGAACGAATTAATCATATTTTTCAAGATCCGCATGTTGAAAATGCGCAATTCAAATTACATTATGGAGATTTGACTGACTCTACAAATCTAATCCGACTTATTCAAGAAACTCAGCCAGATGAAATCTATAATTTAGGAGCGCAAAGTCATGTTGCTGTGAGCTTTGAAAGTCCTGAGTACACGGCCGATGTGGACGCAATGGGAACACTTCGAATACTAGAAGCTATTCGAATTTTAGGGTTAGAGAAAAAAACACGCTTTTATCAAGCGTCTACTAGCGAGTTGTATGGATTAGTGCAAGAGGTTCCTCAAAAGGAAACTACTCCTTTTTATCCAAGAAGTCCGTACGCTGTTGCGAAGCTTTATGCTTATTGGATTTGTATTAACTATCGTGAGGCCTATGGTATCTACGCATGTAATGGAATTCTATTTAATCATGAAAGCCCTCGTCGTGGTGAAACCTTTGTGACGCGAAAAATAACTCGAGGTTTAGCCAACATTAGGGAAGGTCTTGAGGACTGCATCTATATGGGGAATATTGATGCCTTGCGTGACTGGGGGCATGCAAAAGACTATGTCCGAATGCAATGGATGATGCTACAGCAAGATGAGCCAGAAGATTTCGTTATTGCAACAGGGGTTCAATATACAGTTCGTCAATTTATTAATTGGACGGCTGATGCGCTTGACATGCCGTTACGCTGGGAGGGCTCAGGTGCTTATGAGGTAGGCTATTGGAAAGATAAACCAATCGTGCGTATAGATCCAAGGTATTTTCGCCCCACGGAAGTGGAGACTCTGCTTGGAGATCCAAGCAAAGCTAAGAACAAATTAGGCTGGCTTCCTGAAATCACGGCGCAAGAAATGTGTAAAGAGATGGTAGCTAACGATTTAGAACTTGCAAAACAGCATGCATTGCTTAAATTGCATGGGCATCAAGTGACACAAGCTAAAGGCGAGTGAAGTGGGAAAGCCGCGTATTTTCTTGACTGGTGCTAGTGGTATGGTTGGCCGTAATATACTCGAACATCCTAATTCATCGCAGTACGAAATTATTGCACCAGGTAGCAAAGAGCTAAATCTCACCAATTTTTTAGAAACAAAAAAATTTATATTAGAAACAAGGCCAGATATTGTTATTCATTCGGCTGGTCGTGTGGGAGGGATACAGGCAAATATCGCGCATCCTATTAATTTTTTAGTTACAAATATTGACTTGGGACGAAATGTTATTTTGGGGTCGTTTGAGGCGGGAGTTCCTAGGTTAATAAACTTGGCCAGTTCATGCATGTACCCACGTAATGGAGTTAATCCACTAAGCGAGTCACAGGTGTTGCAAGGGGAGTTAGAGCCAACGAATGAAGGTTACGCAATTGCTAAAATATTTGCGACACGGTTATGTGAGTATATTAACCGCGAAAATGAGCAATTAAAGGCATCGGTCATAAGGTACAAAACACTAATTCCTTGCAATTTATATGGTCGCTATGACAAATTTGAGCCGCAGCATTCGCATTTGATACCAGCAATTATTAAAAAAATTCATCAGGCTAAACTTCTAAATCTATCTGAAATTGAAATTTGGGGTGACGGTACTGCTCGCAGGGAGTTTATGTATGCAGGGGATTTTGCTGATGCAGTACTGTGCGCAGTAAAAAATTTTGAAAATTTGCCCGACTTGATTAATATAGGTTTAGGGTGTGATTATAGTATTGACGAATACTATGAAATTGCGGCTAAAGTTATTGGCTGGAAAGGTAAATTTTTTCATAACACGACCAAACCAGTAGGCATGAAGCAAAAACTTGTTGATATTACATTGCAGCGAAAATGGAATTGGATGCCAAAGTATTCATTGAATATTGGAATAGAAGAGGCATATAAATATTATTTAAAGGAGAAAAAAAATGAATTATAAATACCCACTCGCTACGGCCACTTGGGATAATTCTGAATATGATGCACTAAAAAGCGTCATTGATTCTGGTATGTTCACCATGGGTCCCAAAGTATCTGAATTTGAAGCACTTTTTTCTAAATACGTAGGCACTAAATATGCAGTGATGGTTAACTCTGGCTCATCTGCAAATTTGCTGATGGTGGCTGCACTGTTTTATACGAAAAACCTTGACTTGGCTCTAAAAGCAGGTGATGAAGTAATTGTCCCTGCTGTATCGTGGAGTACCACATACTACCCCCTGTATCAATATGGCTTAAGGATCAAATTTGTTGATATTGATCTTCAAACACTTAATTACAATTTAAATTCTTTAGAAAGTGCTGTTTCAGAAAAAACACGCTTAATAATGTCAGTTAATTTGCTTGGTAATCCAAATGATTTTGATCGAATAAAAAAAATTATTGGTGATCGAAAAATTACATTAATTGAAGATAATTGTGAGTCACTTGGAGCTGAATTCCAGGGTAAGAAAGCGGGTACTTTTGGTATTATGGGAAGCTACAGTTCATTCTTTTCTCATCATATTTCTACCATGGAAGGTGGTCTGATCAGCACAGATAATGAAGAGCTTTATCAGATCCTGTTGGTATTGCGCGCGCATGGCTGGACTCGGAATTTGCCAAAATTTAATCATGTGTGCAGCGAAAAGAGCGACGATCCATTTAAGGAGTCATTTCGTTTCGTCCTCCCAGGCTTCAATGTTCGCCCTTTGGAGATGTCAGGAGCGCTTGGAATTGAACAAGTTAAAAAATTACCAATGTTGATTGCAGAGCGTCGTAAAAATGCAGTACTTTTGCAGGCTGCACTGAAAGATCATCCAACAATAATGATCCAGGAAGAGATTGGTGCTAGCAGTTGGTTTGGATTTAGCTTAGTGATAAAACCAGGCGCAAATATAACGCGTGCTCAAATGTTAATTAAGTTAAACTCTTTAGGCTTCGAAGTACGCCCTATAGTTGCAGGTAATTTTGCAAAGAATGAAGTTATTAAATACTTTAATTATGAAATTTTTGGTAATTTAACTAATGCCGAGTACATTGATGAAAATGGATTGTTCATTGGTAACCATCATTATCCGATTGGAGATGCAATTAATGCGCTGAGTAGTTTGTAGCATAAATGAAGAATTTAATAGATTTTGGAAGATTGTTTTTTTCAAAAGTTTTTGTAAGATATTTAGTTGCCGCCCTTTTTGGTGCAGCTTGTGACTATGCGACATTCATCTGGTTGTATGGAGTTACAGTTGATATTTTTGTTTCGAATTTGGTTGGATTTTTGATGGGAACCACGGTCAATTTCTTTATATGTAGACATTATGTTTTTAAGGAAAAAGCTAAAGACATCAAAGCTATTTTTCGGCTGTATGCGATGACATATTTAGTTGTTTTGATAGCTACTTTTTATATTCAATATACAGTTAGTTTAGTCGGAATTCAAGCTGCTAAGATAAGTAGCTTTGGTATTTCATATGTGCTGAATTTTGCCATTAGAAAATTTTTTGTTTTTTCGAAAGAGAATCATGATAAATAAAATATGCGTGCTCGTTATAGCAAGAAATGAGTTAGAAAACATTAAATTAGTATACAGGAGACTGCAGGAGGTTGTTAGTCATTGTGGGGTTGATTGTTTGTATATCGATGGTAAATCTACAGATGGAACTGTTGATTTTCTTCGTGTAAACAATATTCCATATATGCAGCAAAACTACCCTGGAAGAGGTGGCGCAATTAGGACTGGGTTTGAGTTGCCTGGTTACGATGCATTTATTGTTTACTCGCCAGATGGAAATGAAAATATTGAAGATTTACCAATATTCATGGAAAAGTTATATGATGGCGCTGCCCTTGTGATTGCTAGCCGGATGATGCCTGGCGCTTGGAACGAAGAAGACTCTCAAAAATTAAAATTAAGAAAATGGGCTAATAATGTCTTTAATCTGATAGCAAACTTTGCCTTTAATAAAGGCCCTTATATTACAGACTCAATAAATGGTTTTCGAGCAATAACTATAGAAGCCTTAAACGAGATTGAGTTAACAGCATACGATTATACTATTGAATACCAAATGACAATGCGATCTATGAAGAAGGGTCTAAAAATTGTCGAGTTTCCTACAGTTGAGGGTAATCGCGTTTACGGAGTGACGGGTGCCCCAAGTATTCCAACCGGGGTAGCATTTATTAAGAGATTTATTTCAGAGTACTTCAATAAATAATGATTTTTAATAAATATTTTATTTTTGGTATTATATTTACTGAAATACTTTTGCTTGTTGGTGTTAGATTAATATATTGGGGGTCTGTTAATGAGATTCCATTCTCAGATATGGCTGACTATATTCGTTGGGGGCAGAGTTTTGCCGTTGGCGACTGGATGTTGGAGGGGCAATTCTGGGGGGGCTACAAACCACCCGGTGTACCTTTATTGTATGCAGGTATGTTTTTTCTGTCTGGCGGTTTCGATTTAGACCATTTGCGGTGGATGCAGCTATTAATTTTTGTTTTGTGCCTAGCTTTTTTATCTTGGCAACTTGTTAGAGATTCTGGTTCATTACTTACTGGTATGTTGCTAATATTAGTTGTCGCTTTTACTAAATCATCAGTTTTTTGGAGTTATAAGCTTGGTACAGAGACTTTGTCAGAGTCAATGCTTTATCTTTCATTAGGCGTCGTAATGTGGGTTTCTCGTGAAAGTTGTAATGCTTATAGGTATATTGTGTTGGCGTTGGTAACTACATTCGCAACTTTTGTGCGTCCAAATTCTTTACCGCTGATTGGAGTATTACTTCTGTTCCCCCTTATCTCTGCATTTCGTTTGGAGAAAATGCGTGCTTTGCGTTGTTTAGTCACCTATATTTTATCTGTTGTATTTTTCTGGGGGCCATGGGTGGTAAGAAACTACGAATATTGCGGACAGTTTGTCCCACTCTCTACTCAGGGGCCTTATACATTTTTGTGGGAGTTAGGTGATGTCAACTTAACTGATTCCGTTGGGCGAAAAGTATCAGTTCACGTTAATCAGTTACAGGCAGAGGCCCCGAAAAAATTCGCTAATGATTGCCAGGCAAGTCAGCACGCTATGGTCTTAGTGAAATACTGGATACAAGAAAATATAAAGAATTATCCAGAACTAGTTATTCGGCGATTGGGTCGCTTTGTCACTGAGCGCCAGATAGACTTGACAAGTATCTCTCGTACGCAGCTTCATCCTTTGTTGGATGTTTTATTGTTTGACAAGGGGGAAGGCCAGATTGTCTTTGCCACCGTGATTGCGCTTGCGCTTTCATTTTTCTATACTTGGGTAAGAATTATTTCAATTAGCCTTGCTGCGTCCCTCATCTTTTCTGCACTATTTCTAGGCGATGCTAGGATGTTTGAGCCTTATATACCGCTTTTCCTTTTTGTGGGACTTGCACCGATCATTCCATTGTGGCAATGGATTCAGAGAAGGTCCCACATCATATGAAAATCGCAATTGTTGGAACCGGTTATGTGGTGCTTTTTATAAAATGTTTGTGGATGCAGTGTAGTGAAGTTTTCGCTTTGGACAAAATTTCTGAAAAAATTGGCAAGATTAACAATCGGAGATCTTCGATTGTTGATACAGATATTGAGGAACTTCTGTCTAGCAGAAAGTTGAATTAAAGAAATACTCTTAACGAGCAAGAAGCGTACAAAATAAAATTTTTGTTGTTAGAAACACTCCAACAGATTACGACGATGGTAGCAATTATCTCAACACAAAAATCTAGAAGCCGTGATTCGCGACGTAAGGGCATTAACCCTAACGCTGCAATAGTCATCAAGCCTTCAGTAACAGTGGGATAAAAGGCTAAGTTGAGATCAGTTCTTGGTTGCAACAACTTGTTCTTCTCTCTGGAATTTTTGCGAGAAGGCCGTGCGCTTTATGACAACTTGCATCCATCTCGAATCATCGCAGGTGAGAGCTCGCCGCGAGCTAAGGCGTTTGTAGAGCTTTTGAAGCAGGGAGCTATCAAGAAGGAGACGTGCCTGTATTGTTTGTTAACAGCACTGAAGCCGAGGCAATCAAGTTGTTTGCGAACACCTACATTACAATGCGAGTGGCATTTTTCACGAATTGAATACATATGCGGCTACTCTTTATTTGGATACTAGCCTAGTTATCAATGGCGTGTGCCTAGATCCGTGTTTTGGAGTGCATTACAACAATCCCAGTTTTGGATATGGAGGATATTGCCTGCCTAAAAACACGAAACAGCTGTTAGCCACTTACAGAGATGTGCGGCAGAATCAAATTCATACTGTTGTAGCTGCTAATTCAACCCGAAAAGATCTCATCGCCTATGAAACCATCAGTAGAAAGCTCAAGGTGGCGCGTGTGCATCGTTTAATTATGAAGGCCGGATCGGACATCTTCGGTGCATCTAGTATTTGGGGTTTTATGAAACGAATCAAGGCTAAAGGAATCGAGGTGATAGTTTATGAGCCGGTTTTTGAGGTGGCCGAGTTTTATCATTTGCGGGTGGTTAACGATGAAGAGGCATTCAAACGCGAAGCAGATGTAATGAAATGCAGAGTCTCTCAACGATGTCGCAGATAAAGCTTACAGTCGTGACCTTTTTGGAGTAAAAGCATGAAGGTGCTAGTTACCGGCGCAGCTGGCTTTATAGGTATGCATGTATCTCGTTTGCTACTTGAGCGTGGCGACGAGGTCGTCGGCATTGATAACCTCAATGACTACTACGACCCTGCACTCAAACGCGCTCGTCTAGATCAGTTAACACAATACAGAAAGTTCACATTTGGGGTTGGCGATATTGCAGACCGAGAAACAGTGGAGACCTTGTTTGCGCGAGAGAAGCCGCATCGAGTAATAAATTTAGCTGCACAGGCAGGCGTACGGTATTCATTGACGAATCCCTCAGCTTATTTACAGAGCAATATTGTAGGGTTTGGTCACATTCTCGAGGGATGCCGCCATCACGGGATTGAGCACCTCGTCTACGCAAGTTCGTCCAGTGTCTACGGTGCGAATACGCGTATGCCGTTTTCTGCGCATGATGCCGTTGATCATCCTGTCAGCCTCTATGCTGCCAGCAAAAAGGCCAACGAGCTAATGGCGCATAGCTATAGCCACCTCTTTGGCCTTCCGACCACCGGTCTGCGTTTCTTCACCGTCTATGGTCCCTGGGGCCGGCCGGACATGTCACCCTGGCTTTTCACCTCGGCCATAGTAGAAGGCCGAACCATTGATGTATTCAACCACGGAAAGATGCGGCGTGACTTTACCTACATTGATGATATCGCCGAGGGTACCGTGCGCGCTTTGGACAAAGTGGCTGCGCCCAACCCGGGATTCAATACTCATAAACCAGATCCCGCATCAAGTTACGCCCCTTTTCGGGTCTACAACATTGGAAACCATACGCCCGTGGAGTTGATGACCTTTATTAGCACCATTGAAACCGCCTTGGGACAAGAGGCCAAGAAAAATTTCCTGCCTATGCAGAGCGGTGACGTGGTGGCCACTTACGCTGACGTGGAGGCGCTCAAGCAGGACGTTGGTTTCGAGCCAAAGACCACCCTGGTTGACGGCATTATCAATTGGGTCAGTTGGTACAACGTCTATACTAATCTAACATGAAAGTTTTCTCTGTAAGTCTAGGATTAATGTCGATTTATGAACACCGCGACCTGTTGCGCTCCCTCATCAAACGAGAAATAGAAGCCAAGTACCGTGCTTCTATGCTGGGTAAGTTTTGGGTCGTAATTTTCCCGTTAATGATGCTAGGAGTTTACACCTTTGTTTTTGGCGGTGTGTTCGGGGCTCGCTGGGCCGGTAAGGGAGACCTGACCGATTTTGTGCCCATGCTTTACTGTGGCTTGATTGTCCATGCCATTTTTGCGGAAACCGTAGGAAAGGCTCCCTACTTAATTATTAGTAACCCGAATTACGTCAAGAAGGTGATTTTCCCGCTTGAGCTTTTGCCGGTCAGCAGTTTAATTACCGCGTTGTTCAATGCGACTATCGGGTTTTTGTTGCTGGTTCTCATGGTACTTCTCTTCAAGCATAGTTTGCACTGGACGATAGTTTTTGTTCCTATGGTGCTGCTACCCCTGATTTTATTTACTATTGGGTTTGCTTGGCTGATCGCAGCCGTGGGCGTTTTTTTTCGCGATATAGAGCAGTTCATTGGCGTTCTAATGAGTATGCTGTTGTTTCTTAGTCCAGTTTTTTACTCGGTTGAACTGGCTCCCTTGCTCGCACAAAAATTACTCATGCTTAACCCTCTTTCTTACCCCATCGAAGATGTCCGTAACGTGGTGCTGTTGGGCAAGCTGCCGCAATGGAAGCCTTGGTTGCTAAACCTGATCATTGCCGCGGCTGTTGCCTGGGCTGGCCTTTGGGTATTTGAAAAAACACGCCCGGCTTTTGCCGATGTGGTTTAAAGGGGGGTCCAGTTGGTAACCTTATCCGCGATTCAACTCGAAAATATTGGCAAGTGTTATCGGATCTATGCCAACCCGCAGGACCGCTTTAAGCAGGCATTGAGAGACAGATTTGGCCAATGGCTGGGCAATCAAAATCACCCGCCGCTGTATCGTGAGCACTGGGCGTTGCGAGATGTCAGCTTTTCTGTGGCTCCTGGTGAGGCGGTTGGAATTCTCGGGCGAAACGGTGCTGGAAAAAGCACCTTGCTTCAAATCATTGCCGGAACGTTATCGCCAACAACGGGCTGTGTTGAAACGAACGGGCGCATCACGGCGCTGCTGGAGTTGGGCAGTGGCTTCAACCCGGAATTCACTGGCCGTGAAAACGTATTTCACAACGCCCAAATTCTCGGGCTCACCCGACAAGATGCGGAGGACAAGTTCGACGACATTGCCAGTTTCGCTGACATTGGTGATTTCATCGATCAACCAGTCAAAACCTATAGCTCCGGCATGATCATGCGGCTAGCGTTTGCCGTGCAGACGGCTGTGGAGCCAAAGGTCTTGATCGTTGACGAAGCCCTCTCGGTCGGAGACATGTTCTTTCAAGCCAAGTGTATGGCGCGTATCAGCCGCCTGGTTGATGACGGTGTGACCCTCTTGTTTGTGAGTCACGACTCGGGTTCTGTGCGTCAGCTGTGTTCGAAAGCCTTGTTGTTCGAGGGGGGGCGGCTTGTAGGGGATGGTTCTGCGGCAAGGGTGTCGGATCAATATCAGAAAACCCAGCTGGAAGACCGGAACCGCCTCGCACAGTCTAGTAATACGACTGATCAAGAAAATGGCACAACAACTTCAAAACTTGCATCTCACGAAAAATTTGGCAATAGTCAGATGAATTTCGGCATCGAGGCTTTCCATGGGCGTGCGGCTAGTAACCGTACCGGGAACAGGACAGCAGAAATCATTAATGTTCAGATGCTTCGCGGAAAAACGCATGCCGTTGATTTTGATTACGACGATTTGGTCAACATCCGAGTCTATGTCCTATTTAATGTTGCGTTAACCAACGTAAACCATTCTTTGGTAGTGCGGACTGTCCAAGGCTCAAATGTGGTGTTCATGGATACTCGCCTGCAAGGGCAAATGGATCGAGAATATTTGGCCGGACATATTTATTGTTTTCAATGGTCGATTCGTTTACCACTCATGCATCTACAGTACGGACTGGGTGTTGGAGTTGCCCATCCTCCAAAAAATCCAGGAGAAGATTGGGAATTTGTCGATATTGTCCCTCATGCCTACGAATTTAAAATGAATCCTCGCATTCAAGGGATGATTGATGGGTTTGTCGCA
>Ga0214921_10004215_pt1 | contig 21352 bp, 19 predicted proteins | sample LL1505_MetaG_FD_177992 | JGI IMG/M metagenome (GOLD analysis project Ga0214921, IMG submission 177992) | Freshwater microbial communities from Lake Lanier, Atlanta, Georgia, United States - LL-1505 | ecosystem: Environmental > Aquatic > Freshwater > Lake | place: USA: Georgia | collected...
TTGTCTTGCCCATAAGCCAAATTAACGATATCAGGAACCGGCTTTTTAGCCAAATCAGCTAGCGCATACACGGCGGCCAATTTCATTTCTTCGTTGATCACTTTGGATCTAACATCGAGTGCTCCTCTAAAGATGTAGGGAAATCCAAGAACGTTATTCACTTGGTTGGGATAATCGCTCCGACCTGTAGCAAAAATAATATCCTTTCGCGCATTCATTGCCTTGTCATATGCAATCTCAGGCGTTGGGTTTGCCATCGCAAAAACGATGCAATCTTTGGCCATCGGCTTAATCATTTCCTCGGAAAGAATATCTCCTTTTGAGAGGCCGACGAATACATCTGCCCCCACTAAAGCCTCCGTCAAGCTTGTTTCAGGTGAAAAATGATCATTGGCAAATTCAGCTTTCCGCCCATCTAAATTCGTCCGGCTTGGATGTATCAGGCCTTTGGAATCAAACATTAAAATATTTTGTTTTTGCGCACCTAAAGAACAATAAAGCCGGGTACAGGACGTTGCTGATGCACCAGCGCCATTGATAATAATTTTTACTTTTGAAATATCTTTTTTGATAATCTCCAACGCATTTAAAAGCGCCGCCGCACTAATAATGGCGGTACCATGTTGGTCGTCATGCATGACCGGAATATCCAATTCCGCTTTTAATCGCTCCTCAATCTCAAAACATTCCGGTGCCGAAATATCCTCTAAATTAATCCCGCCAAAGGTGGGCTCCAAAATTTTGACCGTCCGAACAAACTCGTCCACATTTTTGGTATTTAACTCAAGGTCAAACACGTCGATATCGGCATAAATTTTAAAAAGCAAACCTTTCCCTTCCATCACGGGTTTACTCGCTCCGGGTCCAATATCCCCAAGCCCTAAAACCGCGGTTCCGTTGGAAATTACAGCGACCAAATTTCCTTTCGCCGTATATTTATAGATATCTTCTGGGTTAGCCGCAATTTCCAAACAAGGATCTGCAACCCCTGGGGAATACGCTAATGTCAAATCCTTTTGAGACGCTGTTTCTTTAGACGGAATGACCTCAATTTTTCCAGGTCTTCCTTTTGCGTGGTAATGAAGGGCTTCTTCTTTTAATGTATTTTTATCGGCCATATTCGTTTATTGATGATAATCAGATTCTTGATAAATCTAGCGCAAGGTTACGAAATTATCAGGTGGAAGGAAAATTTAATTGCTATATTCGCTGAATTTTAAAAGCAATTTTAGAACCTATTTCACTTACCTATTTACGATACTAATTCAAGGATAATTTTTATTACATCTCATGAATCCTTCCTTTCATAAATTCAAGTCGATCATTACGCGACCCATTCTATTGAAGTTTTTTTTATTTCAAAAGCTTTCCTCTGCATTTTTTGCGGGTTTGAGCATACAACATTTTGATGCCGAGACTTGCGTCGTTCGCATTAAACTTTCGTGGTTTAATCAAAATCCTTTTCGGTCCATGTACTTTGCGGTAGAAGCTATGGCGGCAGAAATGTGCAGCGGGATGTTAGCCTTTTCGCAAGTATACCAAAGATCCCCCAAGGTCAGCATGCTGGTAGAAGGGATGGAAGCCAAGTTCTTAAAAAAGGCAACGGGTGTCATATTGTTCAGCTGCGACCAAGGAAAAGAAATCGAAATGGCGGTAGAAGAAGCCATCAAAACAGGGGAAAGTACTAAAATCACTTGCCTTTCTGTAGGTAAAAATTCGGAAGGAATCGTCGTTGCTGAATTCAACATGCATTGGACATTTAAGGTTAAAAATTAGACTTAGGTCTAATCAAAAATTTGCATGTAAATTAAGGTGCCTGCTGCCAATGTCATGATGATTAAGGCCGTAAATCCTAAAATGTTGGCTGTTAATCCATTCACATTTTCGCCCATAATTTGCTTATTATTTGAGATATGCAAAATGATGCCTATCAAAACGGGGGCGGTCAAACCATATAAAATAGCCGTATAAATTAAGGCTTTCATAGGAGAAATTCCTACATAATTTAGCGAGAGACCTAAAAGCAGTGAGATGGCTATAATGGTATAAAAGCCTTTTGCCTCATGGAATTTTTTGTCTAGGCCCTGTTCCCAACCAAATGTCTCCGTAAAAATATAAGAAAGCGATCCGCTTAAAACAGGAATGGCGATCAGGCCCGTTCCTATAACCCCGATGGCAAAAAGCAAATAGGCTAAATTTCCTGCCAATGGTTTTAAGGCCATGGCCGCTTGCTCAACGGTATCTATTTGATGGATACCGCCTTGATATAAAACGGTTCCAGTTGTTAAAATAATAAAGTACATCACAAATCCCGAAACCGTCATTCCAAAATCAACATCCTGGTTCATTTCATGAATGATTTTTTTATTGACAATTACGTGGCGCTTTTTATGTTTCATCTCCTCCACCTCGACGGAAGCTTGCCAGAAAAAAAGATAAGGAGAAATGGTCGTGCCTAATATGCCGACAATAATGGCGATAAAATCTTTGTCAAATTTTATGGTTGGGATGAAGGTCGATTTTGCAATCTCAACAAGATCTTGTTTATACAAAAAGGGGACAATAAAGTAGACCAAAATAACGATGCAAAGGTACTTTAAAATAGACGCTATTTGAGTATAGGGCAAATAAATGATTAATCCCAAAAGCAAAATGGTGAAAAATACACTGAAAAACATCGCGTCAATAGAAGGAAAAAGTAAGTTCCCAACGGCGCCCATCCCTGCAATATCCGCTCCAATATTCATTACGATGGCAGGGAAACTAAAAATCAACATGATATATAAAATTGGCCTCGGATAATGCGATTTAAGAGCGCCTGTTAATCCTTGGTTTGTAACCAACCCTATTCTGGCACACATTTTTTGAATGGCGGCCATTAATGGAAATGCGACAATGGAAGTCCAAAGTGTCGACAATCCAAAAGCGGCTCCAGCCTGCGAATAAGTCGCGATGCCCGAGGGATCATCGTCGCTCGCGCCTGTGACTAAACCTGGTCCTATAATTTTCCAGTAACGAAGGATTTTTGAGGTGATTGATGCCATGAATATTGATCTAATATTTTACAAGGTACAAAATTCTATTCCCTTGGCTTCCTAGATAAAATAAGCATTGAGCAAAATCTGAAAATAATTCTATGGTGTGACGCTGTTGAAAATCAATTTGGTTTTATCTAAAACCGTGACTGTTGATATCGCTTTTGTCAGCACTTCATAGGTTACCGCCGTTGTACTCTTTGTGGGTAAAGTTGCTGGAGTCTCCGATAAAGCATAAATGGTCAGAATGTACTGATGCGTTCCCGGCCCCGCAGAACAAGGCGAGGTGTAAGAGATATTGTTTCCATCCTTGTTTACGCCCATAAACCAAGGTCCTTTGTTGGCCTCAGCATACAAGATTTTATTCACGGTTTTATCGATTCCCCACAATAATAAATAACTATTGTATTTAGTACTGTCGGATGAATTAGGATAATGGATCATGGTGATAGCAAATGAATTTGCTTTTGCCGGCGCATTTTCCCAGGCCAAAGGAATACTATTTTCAATGCCATTGACCTTTTTTTCACATTTAAAAGCGTCCAATAAAACTCCATTTACAACGGCAGTACTTGTCAGCTTAAATCCTGAAGCAGACACGGTAGGAGTCGGGGTTGTCGTCGTTGTCCCGGTAGTGGTTGTTGCAGCAGGTGTTACTACGGTTTCTTTGCTACAAGCCCATGTAAAAATGGAAAGTGCGAAAAAACAAAATAGGTGTTTGATATTATTCATTTGGGCGGCTTATTATCCATTTAAACAGGTTCATTTATTTACAAATATCTCTTATTATTTTCAAATGATGTTCCGTGTGCACCTCAATAAAAACATGCGTTTCACGAACATTTACCTGACCAAAAAAGGGATGGACAAAAAAGTGGTTTGGGTTGCAATTCCCTAATAAAAGAATGTTTTCTTTGGCTAGTTCAATGGCTGAATGTAAACTCGATACCGTGATTTCTTCCGTAGGTAAAATACCCTTAGGGGCGTTCACTTTCCCTCTAGGGATTCTTTTCGTTAAAAATACATAGGCTTTGCGCCAATTAAACTTAGGCTTATATTCATCTGAGTTCGAACGAATTAAAGCCGCAATTATTTGATTCATTACTCGTAAAGAATGGTCTATATGCCAACCAATACTTGCGTTTGATACGGTAACATTTTGCCTGTCCAACTGAGAAATATTGGCTGATAATTCCGCTAGTTGTTTTGCTATTTTTTCCATCTATTCTGAATATTTCCATAAATTTAAGCTAATTATGAACGTTGCACAATGCGTTTTTATTATTTAGATTTAATCTTAAATTATATTGGGTGGTTAATTTTTTAAAGTTTTGGGTTAGACTTGCGCTAAGGATATTTTGCCCCCAGGTAAACATCGCAAATCAGCATTATTTAAATTCCAAGGGTCCGCTTTTATTGGTGGCCAACCACCCAAATTCATTTTTAGACGCGGTCATTATTGGCGCCTTTTATCAAAGGAAAATACATTTTTTAGCCCGAGGAGACGTTTTTCAAAATCCCATTTTTGGGTACTTGCTCCGATCCATTGGCATGATTCCGGTTTTTAGGGCAAGAGAAGGGAAGGAACATTTGCACAGAAATAGTCATACATTTCAAGAATCTGTTGACATCATTAAAGAGGGCGGCGCTGTTTTAATTTTCATTGAAGGCATCTGTTTAAACACACATGACATTCAACCCTTTAAAAAAGGCGCCTCTAGAATTTTAGAAACATTGCATGCCCTTGGCATTTTTCCACAAGTTCATGTCATCGGAATCGCATATAATTCATTTAGAGGGATAGGCAAAAGCGTGAATATTGACATCTCTGAAATCGCGTCTATTAAACCCATTATTGAATCGAGTGACCGCCTTTTTTTCAATGCGCTTGCCATGGAAGAAATGTCGAAAAACATACATCTTCCTTTAGAAAAAACATTTATTTCCCATGGGTTTCCCTATTACTTCCACCTTCCCTATTATCGATTGATTGAATATGGTGTTGACTTGAAATTTAAGCATACCGTATTTTTTGATTCGGTACTTTTTGCCGCCTTATTATTTACCTACCCGATCTACTTGGCTCTATGGATTAGCCTATTAGTTACGATGGGAATCCCAATGTTCATCGCCAGCATACTTATATTTTTGATGCCAATATTGGGCCAAAAAAGCATAAAATTAACTTAATTTATCTGCGATAAGGCGATCATTGGATAAGCGAGGAACCTTGTTTTGTCCACCTAATTTTCCCTCTGATTTCATGTAATTAATAAATGCATTTTTCTTCAAAGGAGTCAAAACGAGTGTTTGCAAAATACCGCCAACAATCAAGTCTTTGTAGTAAATGTTTTGTTGCTGCATGGATTTTTCCAAAGCCTCTTTAAACAAAGAAATGTTTTTAGGTTTCTTCGAAAACTCCACGAGCCACTCATGATAAGGCAGCTCGCCAAGGGCAGGATTAATTTGGGGAGCTAATGTAAACTCAACAATATTGGCCTCTGGGCATGCAGTCAAAGCCGCTTTCATCGCTCGCTCAACTTCCTCCGCAATAACATGTTCTCCAAATGCCGAAATAAAATGTTTAATCCTACCTGTGACAATAATTCGATAGGGATATAAGGATACAAATTTAACCGTATCACCAATGGAATAGGCCCAAAGGCCAGCATTCGTTGTTAATAAAAGGGCATAGTTTACGCCTAGCTCTACTTCCGCCAAACACAATCTCTTCGGTTGGGCAGAAAAATACGTTTCCGTTGGCACAAACTCATAAAAAATACCTCCGTCTACATTAAGCAATAAACCCTCTTCCCCGCTTGAATCCTGAAAAGCAATGAAGCCCTCAGATGCTGGGTAGGTTTCAAGCACATCGACCTCTCGGCCTATCGACGACATTAATTTTTGCCTATAAGGTTCGAAGTTGACCCCTCCCGTCACAAACAATTGAAAATCTGGAAATAAATCTCCCACTTTTTGGCCTGTCAACTCCTCCAGCCGATCAAAATACATCTGAACCCAAGGAGGAATTCCTGAGATTAATCCCATCCGCTGAGTATAGGTTTCCTGAACAATCGCCGTAAGTTTTTCCTCCCAATCTTCGATGCAATTCGTTTGATAAGTGGGCAATTGATTCCCCCTCAAATAACCAGGAACATGGTGATTTACAATGCCCGATAATCGGCCCGTAGGTATCCCATTTTTAATATCCAATGCGGGAGAACCTGATAAAAAGATTAATTTCCGATCTAAAAAAGCCGAATTTCCACTGTAAAAAACATAGTGTAAAAGGGCGTCTCTCGCACCTTGAATATGAAATGGCATGGACTCTTTTGAAATGGGAATGTATTTAACTCCAGAAGTTGTCCCCGATGTTTTGCCAAAATATGCGGGTTTTCCTGGCCATAAAATATTTTCCGCCCCCTTGACCATCTCGTCGATATACGATTTTAAATCCTCATATTCGGCGATTGGGACAATGGATTTAAACTCTAAATAATTTCTGATTTTGGCGAAGGTAAAAGCCTGCCCAAATATCGTATTTTCGGCTTTTTTTAAATGATGCGACAGCCAAAAATCCTGTCTTTCTAACGCATTTTGATGACTTAAACGATGTTTTTTGACAACTCGTTTCGCAAAGGGTTTAGCAAAAAAAGAACGGAATCCCATCGCTCATTATTTAAAAATTCCTTTAGGATCTGGCATTTTTTCGGCCAATTGGCTACCAAAATTCAAGTCCATTTGCAATATATCCAATGTTCTACATTCGTGAAAATAGGTCCACGCGAGTTCGTATTTTTCTTGATAAAAAGCCACTTGGCTCCTTTTCATCCACCCATTGGCGTTCTTGGGTTCGTCTTTCAAAGACTGAGCCAACTCCGCATCTGCTTCTGCCAAAGTTCCACAATCCTTACCATCTAAATAGCAACTCAAAAGTACGATGGCATAGTCCACGCGCATGAGTGCCTGGGTTGGATCTGAAATTAATCCTTTTGCCAATAATTGCTTGGCCAAAGGATAATCCTTTTTCTGAAAGGTAATAACCCCTAAACCCCAATAGGCATCTATGCTTGACGTGTCCAACGCATTCACCAGATTAAATCGATAAGTCGCTGTATCCAATTTGCCTGAGGCAACAAACTCCCAAGCGCGTTCAGCGAAGAAATTAGCCGCTTCTTTTCTAGATGCAAAACTTGCATCGCAACTGCTTATAAATTGGTCTAACTCCAACTTATCTTTTTGCGGCAGCGCTTTATTTCCAAATAATACTTGGTATTTAACTGGTTTTTGGGCCCAAGTTAGAGTTGACACAAACATCAACAACATGATTAATTTTACTATTTTCATATCACAAATCTATCGTTTCTTTTTATTTCCTGGTGCGGCTGCCTTATATTTTGAATTTCTTCCTGGTCGATTATTTCGATCTGGTCCCTTTGGTCCTGGTTTACCTGCCGTTTTGCTATTTGCTTTAGGACCGGTTTTAACTCCTTGAGCAACTGCCCCACTACGCGTTAATCCATTTTTACCTAATCCTTTTAGCGCAGCTTTATTTCCATTGGCCCTCGCCTTAATGACCCATTTTTTATCATGAAAAGCGCCCTTAAAATCAGGGTCCTCTCTTTTTCGCTGCTCGTCAACCGACCTAAGCATATCCTGATGTTCTAAAAATGGCGTCTCTTCCACTTTTATGTCATTTGGCAAAGATGAAATATCTATTTTTTGATGAATAATTTCCTCAATTTTATGCCAATGATACTTCTCCGCCAAAGTAATAAAAGTAATAGACTCGCCCACTTGTTCCGCACGACCCGTTCTACCAATCCGATGGACATAATCTTCATAAATTAATGGTACGTCAAAATTGATCACATGAGAAACTTTAGGAATATCAATCCCGCGGGACGCGACATCTGTCGTAACCAAAACCCGAATGCTGCCATCACGAAATTGCTGCATCGCATTTATACGTGTGTTTTGACCTTTATTGGAATGTATCACCCGAATTTGATCCACGGGAACGACTCTAAAACTTAAATATTTTTCCACCTGGTTTACGATATCCTTGCTTCTACAAAATATCATAACCCTCTCAAATTCAGGGTTTTGCAAGAAATGCGCGAGCGCGTTCAATTTGGTTTGAACGTTTTGCGCTTCATAAACAAATTGCGTGACTTGGCTTGCTGGAGTAGCCTGAGGCGTAACTTCTATTTTATGCGGAAATTCTAAAAATTCATGGGAAAGGTTTTCCACTTTCTCGGGAAAAGTTGCCGAAAACAAACCATTTTGACGCTTTTTATAAGGTATTTTTTCTAAAATTTGACGAATCTGTGGCATAAATCCCATGTCCATCATTTTGTCAGCTTCATCTAATATCAGGTATTTCAGATCTTTCGTCCCTATGGCTTCTTTCCGGTATAATTCTAAAAACCGACCGGGGGTAGAAACTAATATATCGACACCAGCTTCTAGGGTTTGAATCTGAGTTTTGGGACCTAGACCTCCATAAAGAGCTAATATTCTTAAGTCGGTAAACTGTGCCAAACCCACCATCACTTCGTGAATTTGCATGACAAGTTCACGAGTTGGAGCTAAAATAAGGGCTCTTGGTAAGCTCCCCTGCATATATTTGCATCGCATTAAAATCGGCAAGGCATACGCCGCCGTCTTGCCTGTTCCCGTTTGAGCTATTCCCAACACGTCGTGACCCTGCAATAATAAAGGAATTGCCTTCTCCTGAATGGGAGTTGGTAAAGAATACCCAACCACATCGCAAGCGCGTTGTAATTGTGGATTCAGCCCCAAACGTAAAAATTCACTCATCAAAATTGGCTTTGTTTAACTTTGCAAAGGTAGGGAAAATAATATTCTTACCTTTGAAACAAATTTTTACCCTGTGGAATTAAAACCTATCTATCTGTTTACAAGGTTGGGGATTTTAGTAAGCATTTCCATTTTAGTAGGATCCATGTCGTCCCTCTTTCTTTGGGGATTAGAACAAATCACAAGGATTCGTGGGGAAGCGCCTTGGCTTTTATATGGGCTTCCTTTGGTCGGAATCTTTTTTCATGTCATAAAAACATATCCATTTACCTTTATTCATTCGAACGCAAATAATCTAGTGGAACAATTAAATGATCCCTCATTAAAAATTGCTCCCCAAGCAGGAATTTCGGGAATCTATGCCATTGCCAGTACTTGGTTAAGTCATTTGGTCGGCGCTTCTGTAGGAAGGGAAGGAACCGCGGTTTTGTTCGGGGGGAATGTAGCCCAAATAACTTTACAAAAATTAAACTGCTCAACGCAAGAAAAATCCATTTGGATTCGAGCTGGAATGTCCGCCGGATTTTCCGCTGTATTTGGAACTCCATTGGCCGGTTGTTTTTTTGGACTTGAAATCGGAACCGTTGGAAAAATTCACTGGCGTTCGCTAATTGCATGCGCATACACTTCTTTTTTAGCGAATTTCATCAGTTTACACGTGTGGGGTACAAAACATCTATTTTATCCCCTTGTTTTTTTACCCCAAATTTCAATGCTATTTTGGGCTAAATTGATATGTATAGGCCTATTTTTAGGTATAATAGGCCTGATTTATAAGCGCCTAGAATCGAATATTTCAAAACTGCTTGGCCAATTACCCAGACAATCGATTCTCAAAGGACTCATTTCGGGGTTAATCCTGTTAATCTTGTTTCAAATTCCTACTTTCAAAACGAGTATAGGTTTGGGATCGGAATTTTTATTGCGGCCATTCCAAGAAACATATTCCAATATAGAATTTGCCGGATCAAAATTATTGGCAACTACCTTAAGCCTTGCATTAGGTTTTAAGGGAGGGGAAGCAACCCCATTATTTTTAATTGGATCGCATGCAAGTTCATCGCTTTCTGAATGGATCCAATTGCCCCATGTATTTTTAGCTGCCATCGGATTTGTATCTTTGTATTGTGGTTTAACGAAAACGCCAATCACCGGATTATGCTTAGGCATTGAACTTTTTGGTCCTTCCGCATGGGCTTGTTACTTAATCGTAACTTGTTTAGTTATGTACTTATCTGGAAATACGGGTTTATATAAATCTCAAAAGGTCGCCAAATGGATACCAAAAACACCCTATCAATAATGTATAAAAATATTGAAAACTCTTACGATTCATTCAAGGAGGCTCGAATTAAAGAACGAGCTTTCTCCTATGAGCTGTGGCTAAGTTTAATAGATGAATGGAAGCAAAGCCCCTTATTAGATGTTTCGGAAATAGGCCAAACTTATGAAGGAAAACCGATACACCAAGTAAAATTTGGGGTAGGACCCATCCATATTTGCGCATGGTCTCAAATGCATGGCGATGAGGCAACGGCTACGATGGCATTAGCTGATATTTTTCTTTTTTTATCCCAAAAAGGGGATGGCTTCGATGATTTAAGGGAAAAATTGCATCAAAAGGTTACCATATTTGTTATTCCAAGATTAAACGCTGACGGGGCCGAAAGGTGGACAAGAGAAACTTCATTAGGCATAGACATGAACCGAGATGCAGGTAAATTATACTCGCCTGAAGCAAAAATTTTACACGATTGGGCGCATCAAATAAATCCAATGTTCTCCTTCAATTTACATGATCAGCATCGATTATATTCTGTTGGAAATACACCACACCAAACTCACATCGCATTGCTTGCGACGACCGGAGATGAGGCTGGAACGTGGACAGATTCTCGGCTAAGGGCGGGGAAATTGGCCAACAGGCTAACCAAAATTGTACAAGAAATTTACCCAAACAAAATTGCCAAATGGACAGACGAATATAATGCAAGGGCATTCGGTGATTATTTTCAATCACAGGGATTTGGACTCATACTCCTAGAATCTGGAGGTGCTGGATGGGATCTAGAAAAACAATCACTACGCAAAACGAATGCTTGTTTATTATTGGATGCCTTCTATGCAATAGCCTCAGAAGAATGGAAAACCGAAGAAATTGCGACCTATCAATCCTTACTCACAAACGAAAGAAATATCTTTGATATTAAACTAATCCATGCGCCTCTAAACAAAAATATAAGGGCTGACTTGGGACTCAATATCTGCGAAGAATATGTCAATGGCAAAATTGAATTTACCTGGACACTGGAGGAAATTGGAGACCTTAGCATTTACTCGGGACTCACCGAAATTGACGCAAGCAACTATCAATTAAATGACCACGAGACCCTTGAAAAAGGAAAGAATTTTAGCTCCTTGCAAATGACATTTAATAATCAAATTGCTTTTGATTTAACCGAATACACAAATAAAATAAACCAATCCAAATGACTTCATTACCCGTAATTATTATTGGCGTAAATCCATTTGCCATAGAAGTAGCTCACGTATTCCAAATCAACAACGTAATTATCTATGGTTTTTTAGACGATGATCCCAAAAAACAAGGTACAGAAATAGGAGAAATTCCAGTATTGGGGAACACAGAAGAAAACACCTATTGGGATTTAATTGGCAAAACCTGTGGCGTATTTGTCGCCCTAGAAAATCCTATTGAAAGAAAAAAGATGATTGAGATCATCGAAGAAGATAGAAAAACAAAACCAGTCAATGCCATTCACCCGAACGCATTAATCGCCAATGTTAAGAGTTTGTCTTATGGAATTTATATAGGCGCAGGATCCATCATATCTCCCGAAACTAAAATATCCGACAATGTAATCATTGGCCCAGGTGTAACGCTTGAAACGGGTGTAATCATTGAAGAATTCTCGCAAATTGGCGCTGGAACCACTATCGGCAAAGGAGCTAAAATTGACAAAAATGTATTTGTAGGTATCGGCTCAACGATCGTGGGAAGCTTGACCGTCGGCAAAGGATCAACCGTAGGAGCAGGGAGCGTAGTGATAGAAAATATACCGGCTGGCAAGCGCGTCTTCGGAAATCCGGCTAAAATACTATAGGAATTATAGCTTTTCTATATTCTGTGGCTCAACAATATCTAAGAAATGAAACCTTAGGTATAGTTGGGCCACAATGATAACATCATCCCCACAATAAGCCGCTATTCGATCTAAATCCTTTTCCTTATAAAAAACGTGGTTAACGCGGTCTCCGGATAGGTCTATTTTTGCGCCCTCTATTCCCATTAATTCGGCCAATAATTCCAATGAACTGTACGATCTCCGGTCACCAAACTTCCACATTTCCATCGTATCTTGATGGATAATCTCCCATGGCTTTTTACCTTGTAATTGCAATGATTTCGGGATTTCCAGCCCATTCGCTAGCATTCTCCTACACAAATATGGAAAGTCAAATTCCTTTCCGTTGTGAGCCACTAGCGTAAGCTCCCTAGACTTATATGTTTTATTGATGAAAGCAATGAACTCTTGTAGCAGCACTTTTTCATCTGCATTGGCAATGGTCTTAACTTTCAATGACAACTCCCCTTGTTTATTGACAAACAAAAATCCCATTCCCACGACAATAATTTTACCAAACTCAGCATACAAAGCCGCCCGCTCAAAATACATTTCCTCGAAAGAAATATTGGCCGGATTTGCCAAATTCTTCGCTTTTTTTACCCAAAAATCTTTCATTCGATCTGAAATTGAGGAAAAATTATCGGATCCGCTAACTGTTTCGATATCAATGAATAATGTATTCTTAAAGTTTTTTATCGTCTCCATTTTTGTTTCACGTGGAACTAGTTCATTAATTTATGCGGATATCGTTTCACGTGGAACGCGAATAATTTCAAATCCAAACAATGCACTAAGGTGGCCCAAAACGAGTTCTTTTACCTCTAATTCATTGACATCAACGCCTAATTCGTGGCTTAAAGACGTCACCCCTTTTTCTGATATTCCACAGGGTACAATGTGAGAAAAATAGGATAAGTCGGGCTTGATATTAAATGCAAAGCCGTGCATGCTGATCCAGCGGGATGCTTTCACTCCAAAAGCGCAGATTTTTCTTGCTTGGTCTGATTCATGATTAATCCAAACTCCAGTTAATCCATTGATTCTTCCGGCCAACAAGCCATAGTCCTGGCACGTAAGAATAATGGCTTCTTCCAACATTCTTAAATACAAGTGTATATCGGTATAAAAATTCTCTAGGTCAAAAATGGGATAGCCAACGAGCTGGCCTGGTCCGTGATACGTAATATCTCCTCCGCGATTGGTTTTGAAAAAGCTTGCGTTGATCGTATGCAAAAACTCTTCTTGCATCAAAAGGTGCGAAGCGTCGCCGCTCTTGCCTAATGTATACACATGAGGGTGCTGGCAAAACAAAAGGTAATTAGGGGTTAATGCTTGATCCGACTGAGCTACATTCCGATTGGCCAATTTGATTGCTGATATGTTCGACATAATTCTTTCTTGCATATCCCATGCTTCTTGGTAGGGGGCAAGATTTAAATCAACAACTTGGACTTTTTTGTTCTGTTTGTACATATGGGACTCAACACTTCTAATCATAAAAACAAAGCGCGTACTTTGGCCAAAACAAATATACAAGAATGGCGAAACATTTAAAGCAGGGCCAACAAGCCGAAACGCTTGCGGCTCGATATTTAGCTAATTTAGGATATCAAATACTTGATAAAAATTATAGATCGGGCAGGGCAGAAGTGGATATTATTGCACAAATAGGACCCTTCCTCGTTTTTGTTGAAGTAAAGTCTTTGCAAAAAACATTTCACGGAAATCCAGAAGATCGCATTGGTGAACACAAAAAACACATGCTATTTCAAGCGGCAAATGACTATCAACTAGATAAAAATTGGCATAAAGAGATCCGTTTTGATGCGATTTCGGTTAATTTTTACCCCCAAGCTATCAAAATTGAGCATTTCGAAGATGCTTTTTCGTAAATTCGTAGTTTAAAATTAAATATGATCACATTCCTGACAGAAGGCATAACATTTGGGTTAAAGGAAAAGCTAAAGCACAAGGCTTGGCTGAAAGCTGCGGCCAAGGCAGAAGGCTTTGCCATAGGAAAGTTGAATTATATATTTTGTTCGGATGCTTATTTGTTGGACATCAATCAGAAATATTTAGGCCACGACACATTAACAGACATTGTCACCTTTGACAATTCAGAAGACCCAAAAATGATCGAAGGAGATATATTTATTTCCATTGAAAGGGTGCGCGAAAATGCGATAAAATTTGACACCGAAGACTCAGAATTAAAACGAGTTATGGTGCATGGTTTATTGCACCTTGCCGGATATAAAGACAAAGACAAGGCCCAAAAAGAGTTGATGAGAAATAAGGAAAACGAACACCTTAAAAACATATAAATACATTACGTGTTTCACGTGAAACACCCAATTAAATTTGCATGCAAAATACATACGATGTCATAGTAGTAGGAGCGGGACACGCAGGTTGTGAGGCGGCACACGCAGCAGCACAAATGGGTTCGCGCGTTTTGCTCATTACGATGAACATGCAAACCATTGCACAAATGTCTTGCAACCCGGCCATTGGCGGGGTGGCCAAAGGACAGATTGTGCGAGAAATCGATGCGCTGGGTGGAATGTCTGGAATTATCTCTGACAAAACCATGATTCAATTTCGAATGCTGAATCGATCAAAGGGTCCGGCTATGTGGTCGCCCAGGTGTCAGTCGGACCGAATGAGATTTGCGGAGGAGTGGCGCTGGGCATTGGAAGAAAATAAGAATGTAGATTTTTGGCAAGACTCGGTCCAAAAGCTAATCATAGAAAATAGTGAGGTCAAAGGGGTACAAACACGCATGGGCATGAGCTATTTTGCTCCTAGTGTCGTGCTGACAAATGGGACTTTTTTGAATGGCCTAATCCATATAGGAGAAAAGAATTTTGGAGGAGGGAGAATGGCTGAGCCGATGGCAATAGGTCTAACCGAACAATTGATTGCATTGGGCTTTGAGTCGGGCAGAATGAAGACCGGCACGCCGCCAAGGGTAGATGGAAGGAGTTTAGATTATGCTGCGATGGAAGAGCAAAAGGGAGATGAAAATCCAAGTTCTTTTTCATACTTAAGCGAGACACACATTAAGGAACAGCGATCTTGCTGGATCACGCATACGAATTTAAAAGTTCACGAAGCATTAAGAAAAGGCTTTGACAAATCCCCCATGTTTGCGGGAAGAATCAAAGGATTGGGGCCACGATATTGTCCATCTGTTGAAGATAAAATAAATCGATTTGCGGATAAAGACAGCCATCAAATATTTGTGGAGCCGGAGGGTTGGAGAACAGTTGAAATTTATGTCAACGGCTTTTCAACTTCACTCCCAGAAGAAATACAATTTGAGGCGATTCGTTTGATTCCCGGATTTGAAAAAGCCAAAATGTTTAGGCCTGGATATGCCATTGAATATGATTACTTTCCACCGACCCAATTAAAGTCCACGCTTGAAACAAAACGAATTTCAGGTCTGTTTTTCGCGGGCCAAATAAATGGGACAACGGGATATGAAGAGGCGGCTTGCCAAGGACTCATGGCGGGGATTAATGCCCATCAAAAAACACATCAATTGGATCCCTTTACCTTGTCGAGATCAGATGCTTACATTGGGGTTTTGATTGACGACTTGATCAACAAAGGAACAGATGAGCCCTACCGTATGTTTACGTCGCGGGCGGAGTTTAGAACCTTGCTCAGACAAGACAATGCGGATGAGCGGTTGACCGACAAAGGGTTTAACCTAGGCCTGGCCACCCAAAAAAGAATGGATCGATTTATTCAGAAAAAGTCGAATGTGGCTGCTCTCATGAATGAAATTAAAACAATCAAAATTCGACCCGAAAATATTAACGATTGGCTTGAAAATAATCAAAGTTCGCCTATCCGAGAAGGTACGCCATTGGTCAATTTATTAAGGCGATCTGATTTAAGTTTTGAGGCATTACTTACCAACGAACATTTTAAAGAAATAAAAAATAGGTATAGCAATGAAGAGCTAGAACAAATAGAAATCATTGTTAAATACGAGAGCTATATAGAAAAAGAAAGACTCATGGTGGACAAAATGAAAACCATGGAAGACTTAGCGATTCCACTAAGTTTTGATTATGATAAAATCAAAACCTTATCTACAGAATCAAGGATAAAACTAAAAGCCATTAGGCCTGAAACCATTGGCCAAGCAAGTAGGATTTCCGGAGTTTCGGCGTCTGATGTTTCCATTTTACTTTTGTTTATGGGTCGATAATCATGGAAAAACTAAACGCCTGTCCTGCTTGCGGAGAAACAAAAATATTGCCTTTTATAACGGCAAAAGATTATACCGTCTCTAAGGAAAATTTCGAGATTGATCGTTGCGATGCTTGCGAATTATTGTTTACAAACCCTAGGCCAACAGCCGCCGAGGCTGGTCCATATTATAAGTCGGACAATTACATTTCACATAGCGACACCCAAGAAGGAATCATCAATAAACTCTACCATCTCGTCAGAAATTTTACATTAAAACAAAAAACGGGCTGGATCGAAAAAGAGAAAACGGGCAATCTTGAACTTTTAGATATTGGTTGCGGAAATGGGCATTTTCTCCATGCGTGCCAAAAAGCCGGATGGAAGATTAGCGGAATGGAGTTGGACCCTGCAACAGCCGCGCGAGCAGAATCTATCTTGGGCATCGACATTTATCCATCGATTAAAGAGATTCCCAAAGAAGAAAAATTTAGATTGATTTCACTTTGGCACGTATTGGAACACGTATACGAGCTTGACGAATATTTCACATTTTTCAAATCTCGGATTTCAAAAGAGGGGGTCTTAATTTTGGCCTTGCCTAATTCTAAAAGTTTTGATGCGCAGTATTTTAAAGAGCATTGGGCCGCTTATGATGTACCCAGACATATCTACCATTTCGACCCAAGCACGATAGAATCCTTGGCTAAAAAACATGGCTTCAAATTAAAATCAAAAAGGGGTCAGATTTTCGACAGTTTTTATATTTCATTGCTAAGTCATGAATATAAAACGGGCAAGAAGAAATTGATCCCATCATTTGTGATCGGCTTGTGGTCCAACATAAATGCATATTTCGGGAAGGGAAATTATTCAAGTAATTTATATATTTTTGAGCATGTCTGATCTTCGAAGCAAACAGGTTGTTCTCCTTTTCTTTTTGTTCATTGCGGCTTTATTAATCATTCAAAGTTGTGCCCAAATGGCTAGCCCTCCGGGCGGCAAAAAAGATACGCTAGCTCCTAAAATAGTCACCTCCATTCCGCTCAATAAAAGCAAAAATTACAAGGGTAAAAAATTGGAGCTAAGCTTTAATGAATACATTAATGTTCGAAATCTAAATCAAGAATTACTGATTACCCCGAATATTGGAACATATCAAACTCGCATAAGGCCGAATGGATTAAGCATCTTATTGGATAGCGCCCTGAAAGACCAAACAACATATACCTTCAATTTTAGAAATTCGATCGAGGATATGTCAGAAAGAAATGTTGGCAAGAATATCAAACTCGTATTTAGTACATCGAACACGATTGATTCATTAAGCATTACCGGAAAAATTAAATCGATCGACCAAAATAAAGCTTTTGAAAATGTGTTGGTGGGATTATATCCCTATAATGACACCCTAAGAATTGACAAGGCAAAGCCCTATTATTTCACCAAAACGGACACCGCGGGTATTTATACATTAGAAAATTTGGCGCAAGGCAAATATTACATGGCTGCATTTATAGACGGAAATAACAACTTGTTGTATAACTCAAATAAAGAGCCCGTCGATTTTATGACTGAACCATTTTTGACCTTAAATAAAAACGAAGTCAAAAACTTTTCAATTTCGCTTCAAAACCTTGATCCATTAAAAATCACCAAAACAACAAGTACCGCAAAAACGGTTTTGTATGAAATGAGTCGAGGGATTAAAGAATTAGAATTAGAAAACAAAAAAGACCTGATTTATCAGATAGAAGGAAATAAAAACATCCGCATATATGTCAAAAACCAAGATCCAAAAGACACCCTGTTTTTGACTGCCAACCTGATCGATTCGTTAAATAGGCCTTATAAAATACCCTTAAAGGTAAAGTTTCGGGAATTACTTAAAAAAGAAAAAACCACACAAACACCTTTGCAGGTAAGCTATTTGCCCGCTCAGGGTAAATATGTTTCTCCCGAAGATTCGTTGGTTCTTAGCTTTCCCAAGCCCGTTGTTTCCTGGGACAGCAAACGTGTCCAATTTAAAACGGAGGAGAACGAAACGATCACGCTGCCCGATGAAGCATACCTGTGGAACAAATATTCGAATCAATTAACCATCAAGCGATCATTTCTGCCGTACAGGGAGAAGTTCTTGCTCAACTTAGAAAAGGGCGCATTTGTCAGTGCAGAAAACGATTCCAGTGACCTACAAAAACAAGCATTTCAATTTCAAGATTTGGAGGAATATGGAAGCATAGAGGGTCGTGTCGGCGAGCAGCCGAATACCTATATTGTACAGCTTCTTAATGCTTCGAACATGCAAGTCTTATATGAACAGAATACAAGCCAAAAATTTAATTTTCTGCATGTGGAACCTGGTGTCTATATCATAAGGGCCATCGAAGATAAAAATAAAAACGGCTATAAAGATATTGGCAATTATATACAAAAAACAAAGCCAGAAAGCGTGTTTTACTTAGAAGGAAAGGTCAAATTAAAAGCCAATTTTCAAATAACTGATTTGTTGATAAGTACCCAAAACTAGTGTGGATAAGTGCCTTAATTATACACAATTTATCCACAAAAATTAAACCTGATTGTGCATAAATAAAAAACAAAAGTAAACATGTGGATAAGTTCCGATTTATCCACACTCAAATGAGAACTTGTCCACATCATAAAAATAGAATTATAAAAGCTAAGTGTTTAAATATCTACTCGTTACAAACCGATTTAAGACTTATGCACTTATCCACAGAGAACAATAATGAAGAACAAAAAAGATATATTTAAAATTTTATTTCTTTTAATTATACTATGTGGATAAAGTGTTTCTTTTTATGCCTCATTTTTAATCAAGTCTTTGGATTTGATGATCGTTTTATTGTTCAAGATTCCACCTCCAATCAAAAGTTTAAATCCGAATTCAAATCCATTCAATTAATTAAGAACGAAAAAAAGCGTTTGAAATTAATGGGAGAATTTATCAATAATCAGGTAAATACTGGTGATTTATTTTCAAATTATTCATATAAATTGTTTAATGAGGATAATTTAGCATCAATATGGCTTGATGAATGTGGAAAGAATGTGGATAACTTATTAAAAACTGGGGACCTATCTCTAGCACAGCAATTTGCTTATCGATTATATGAAGAACAAATTCCTTTTTTAGAAATCGAGCGTTTATTCATTCAAAAAATCCAACAATTTCCGGACAACCCTGATTTAATTGAGTTATTGGTGAGTACTTATATGTATAATGGGGATTGGGAAAAGGCTTGGTATCAGCGAAGGGCTTTGGATATGCGCTTTAAAAATGAGCAAGGGAAACGCGTGATAGAATTTGCTTCCTACATTTTTCAAAGTCAGCAATGGTCCTTGGCCAGTCAAATATTTGATTATTTGATCAAAAACTATCCAAATTCTAACCAAAGGTCTCGTTGGCAACAAATGTCCATAGCTGCCCGAGAGCAAGTTGTATTAAGAAAGGAAAAACCTGAAATAGCCGAGGTTAGGAGTTTAATTAGTGCTTATCAAAAATTAAGAAATGAGCGAGGAGATAATGCAATCTCAATGAGTTCATATTGGCAGGAGGCGAAGCTGTATGCCTATCAACTTAAGCAATTAGATTCGGCGGTTTTGGTTTTAAATAAAGGGATTTTATTAACGCAGAGCGATGATAATTTACAAGCCCAAATGAAACTTGAGCTTGGAGATATCCTAACGTATAAAGGAAAAAAGTATGATGCATTAATTCAATACGCCCAAGTTGAAAAACAGGTAAAGGATTCCCCGCTGGCTTACGAAGCAAAAATCAAAACGGCTAAATTGTATTTTTATACCGGCGATTTTGAATTAGCCAAAGAGCTTGCCGATATTTTAAAGCAGGGGACACAAAGAGAAATTGCCAACGATGCGCTGGAATTAAGCCTACTCATTGAGGATAATACGGGCATAGATTCTTTGGAGGTGGGCTTGAAAAATTTTGCTAACATCCGATTTATGTATGATCAAAAAAGATGGGAGGAAGGGGATTCTTTGTTAGTTCTTTTGACAAATCAGAACAAACAAGAAAGCCTACAAGATGATATTTTATACCTTAGAGCAACCCGCGCGAGACAAAAAGGCGATCATGTGCTTGCCAAAGAAATCTATTGGGAAATTTTTAAAAAGTTTCCAGAAGATATTTATGGTGACGACGCCTTGTTTTATTATTTAACGTTGGCCGATTCGACTAATAGTGAGCCCTTTCTTTTGTTTATAAAACAATATCCAAGTAGTTTGCACTTAAGTGATGTAAGGGCGCTGTTAAACAATGCAAAAAAATAATTTAATAGTACTATTTTGGTTCGGTGCAAACCATTAACTTTGATTTATAATCTATTTAAATATGTCAACAAACCATAGCTTAACGAGGGTTTTCGATTTGTTAAAACCTTTGGAAACCCAACAAATTCCTGATTTATTTTGTCAAAAACGAGACGGAGAATGGAGAAAATACTCCAGCGCGGAAACACTAGAAAATATTCAAACCTTAGCCTTGGGCTTGTTGGAACTGGGTTTAAAACCTGGAGAAAAAGTCGCGATTATTTCGGGAAATAGACCACATTGGAATTTTGTTGATTTTGCCACACAAATAATCGGGGGCGTAACGGTACCTATCTATCCCACTATCACGGTTGAAGATTATGAATTTATCTTTGAAAACGCCGAAGTAAAATTTGTGTTTGTTGAGGGTGAAGATCTGTATTTTAAAGCAAAAGAGGCCTCTAAGAAAAATAAAAGCGTAAAGGAAATTTTTACGTTTGATCCAGTAGAAGACGCGAAATCTTGGTCTACCGTAAAAGAAAAGGGCGAGGGAAAAGATGCGGCCGTTTTACAAAAGTTGATGGATGCGGTTAAGCCGGAAGATTTACTTACCTTAATTTATACATCAGGAACAACCGGGCGTCCGAAGGGGGTTATGTTGACGCATCATAATATTATCAGCAACATAAAATCAACGGATCGGGGCAACTATTTTGCTTTAACGGATGGGGATAGAACCTTAAGTTTCTTACCGCTTTGTCACATTTATGAGCGGACAACGATTTACATTTATTTGTTTTATCTGGCCTCAACTTATTATGCCGAGAGCATGGAAACGATTGC
>Ga0214921_10004216_pt1 | contig 21347 bp, 23 predicted proteins | sample LL1505_MetaG_FD_177992 | JGI IMG/M metagenome (GOLD analysis project Ga0214921, IMG submission 177992) | Freshwater microbial communities from Lake Lanier, Atlanta, Georgia, United States - LL-1505 | ecosystem: Environmental > Aquatic > Freshwater > Lake | place: USA: Georgia | collected...
GATGAATTTGCGGCAGATACACCAAATTACGCCCCGCAATACTAATTTGGCGAGTGAGCCTTGCTCCCTTAGTCCCCAGTGGATCCTTCAGCACTTGCACTAGGAGTGTCTGACCTTCAAATAACACCTTTTCAATTTGACCGCCAGGTTGGGGTTCACCCAAATCATTAAAGTGAATAAATGCTGCACGCTCTAGGCCAATATCGATAAATGCCGACTGCATCCCAGGTAAGACCCGCGCCACTTTGGCTAAATAAATATTACCCACAATTCCACGTTGACGTGTCCGTTCAATATGCAGCTCTTGAACAGCATTTTGTTCAATTAAAGCAACTCGTGTCTCTTGTGGGGTGATGTTGATGAGGATTTCTTGACTCATGGGCGGTTTAAACCAAAACGTACGTGTGCTGCTTGCAATAGTTGGGCGGTTTCAAATAAGGGAAGCCCCATGATACCGCTATAGCTTCCAGAAATCTCCTCAATAAAGGATGCCGCCATCCCTTGAATACCATAAGCACCCGCCTTTCCAAACGCTTCGCCACTGCTCACATAGGATTTAATTTGCTCAGAGCTTAATGTTGTAAATCGTAGCCTTGATTTTTGCAATGCACAGACTGGGGCACTTGTTGGCTCTGGGGTGATGGCAACTGCTGTGTAGACCCAATGCGTCTGACCGCTCAAGATTTGCAATATTCTTACTGCATCTTCTTCATCGCGTGGCTTTCCGAGGATTTCATGATCGGGTGAGTCTGGAAGACTGACGGTGGTGTCTGCACAAACAATTGGGGCCCATGGAAAATCGCGATTGAGTTGACGTTGTTGCTGCCAGCGCTTGATGGCCGCGATGCTTTTAGCAATGGTGACCCGTTGTGTGTAGTCGGCAGCGCGCTCGTTTTCAAGGGCTAACTCCAAAGACTCAGCATCTTCTTCGGGGGTTGGAAGCAGTAACTGAAAGCGTACCCCAATCTGCGAGAGTAGCTCCTGACGGCGCGGGCTTTGCGAGGCGAGGTAGATAAAGTCGTACTTCATACAAAATGATTGCCCATTTACTCGCGATGATAGGGGTGACCTTGCAGGATCGTCCAGGCACGATAGAGTTGTTCGATCAGCACAAGGCGAGCAAAGGCGTGTGGCAGGGTGAGGCTTGATAGTTTCCAGGTGAGTCCGCCATTTGTTTTGAGGCTTGGGTCAAGCCCATTTGCGCCCCCGATCAAGAAGGCAACATCTTGACCGTTCGTACGCCACTTCGTGAGGTGATCGGCAATCGCTTGGGTTCGAAGATCGACGCCATGCTCATCCAAGGCAATAACGACCGTACCCTTCGGAATCGCCGCCATGATCTTGCCCGCTTCTTTGGCAGGGCTGATATCAGGCTTTAGCTCCTTAATCTCAATGGTGCAGTCGCTGGGCATGCGTTTTTGGTATTCCTGGCATGCTTTAGACACCCAGTCTGGCATTTTGTGACCAACCGCAATAATCCAAAGACGCATGTTTATTCGTCGCCAGCGTCTTCACTGGCTTTGACTAGCTTCTTAGTGCCAGATAATTTGACCCGAACCGGTTTATCTCCCCAAAGCCCTTCCAGTTGGTAGTAGGCTCTGAGCATGGGTTGCAAAATATGAACCACAATATCACCGCAATCCACCAGAACCCATTCACCCGTCTCCAAGCCCTCGATCGAGATTACTTCGCCACCTTTTTCAAGAACCTTTTCCTTCACCGATAGAGCGAGTGAGCGAGTTTGCCGATTACTGTTGCCCGTTGCAATGATGACTCGATCAAAAAGTTCGCTGAGCTTACTGCTGTCGTAGACACGAATGTCTTGTGCTTTGACATCTTCGAGGGCGTCAATGATGGTGCGCTGTAGTTTTTTGATATCCATATGGGTTTAAGAACTCATCTTACCTTGGATTGGTAGAGGCCTTTTTCTAGAATAATGTCCCAGACCGATTCTGGTAGCCATTGTTGAATGGCATCGGCATTGGGATGCTGGGCAAGTAATGGTCGAAGGCTACTCGATGCTAAATCAATCGATAGCTCCTCATCCAAATAAATAAGACCGCAAGATTGCTTGCCTAATTGCAATGCATTGGTGCTTTGATGATCCTCATAGTGAGTTAGTAACGGTGGATGGTCACGCAGTTGCACCTTAATCCGATAGGGTGGCCGACTCGCGACCGCTAAGTGGATGTAATGCATTAAGTCTCGCCAGTCATTCCAGGTGTAGAGCTGTAAAAAACTATCAGCACCCATAAGCCAAATGAGTGAAGTTTGATCGCCATAGTTCTGTCGCAGGGCTTTGGCGCTATCGATCGTATAACTGGGTCCAGCCCGATCGATTTCCATGGTGTTTACAGTAACTCGAGTACCTAAGCCAAGTTGTTGAAGCTCGAATTCTAGAACCTCAGCTGCTGCGAGCGTCATGGCATAGCGATCAACTGCTGGAGTGATGTGTGCACCCTTTTGCCATGGCTCACCGCTAGGTAACCACATGAGTTCGTCGAGCTTTAGGCGTTTAGCAAAATGCGCTGCAAGATGAATATGGCCCCAATGCGGCGGGTCAAATGTGCCCCCTAGGATGCCGATGGTTTTATTCAAGAATGATTCGCCTTAAGCCTCAGTTAGCCAATCGCGTGGCTTCAGATAGCGATCATAGAGGCGTGCCTCAGGAGTCCCCGGTTGGGGCTGCCAATTGTATTTCCAGGTGACAACGGGCGGCATGGACATGAGGATGGATTCAGAGCGCCCGCCCGATTGCAGACCAAAGATGGTTCCACGATCAAAGATTAGGTTGTATTCCACATAACGACCGCGACGGTATTCCTGAAAATCGCGTTCTGCTTGAGTATAGGGTTCTTGATAACGACGCTTGAGAATCGGTAAATATGCTTCGATGAATGCGTCTCCGACTGAACGCATCATGGCAAAACTTCTTTCAAATCCCAACTCATTGAAATCATCAAAGAAAATGCCCCCAATGCCACGCGGTTCATCGCGATGCTTAAGATAAAAATACTCATCGCACCATTTCTTAAAGCGTGGATACAAATCGGCACCGAATGGATCGAGAGCGTCTTTAGCGGTTTGATGAAAATGCTTACAGTCTTCATCCACTCCGTAGTAGGGCGTTAGATCAAAGCCACCGCCAAACCACCAAACTGGATCTTGATTGGGAGCTTGGGCAATAAAGCAACGCACATTCATATGGGTCGTAGGCGCCTTGGGATTGCGCGGATGAAAAACCAAGGAAACGCCCATTGCCTCAAAGGTGCGCCCAGCAATCTCAGGACGATTTTGGGTGGCCGCTGGCGGTAATTGATTTCCGCTTACGTGCGAGAATCCGACACCACCTTTTTCAAGGACATTGCCATTTTCCAGAATGCAGGTTCGCCCCGAGCCCTGCAATTTACTATCTTTAGGTTTTTCCCAGCTATCCGTAGCAAATGATTTGCCATCGACTGCGCCGGTTGCGCTAGTAATTCGGTCTTGTAAATCGAGTAAATAAGCCTTGACGGCCTGAGTATCAATCGTTGCTGCCATTCAATATCCTTAACTTGTTCTTACCTATTTACTTAAGGGCGCGAAAGCCAATATCGCTGCGGTATTGCATTCCATCAAAATGAATTTGTTCAATGGCAGAATACGCTTTTTGTTGCGCACCTTTTACGGTGTCCGCTAGACCAACAACGCACAATACTCGGCCACCCGAGGTGCGGAGCTCACCATCCTGTATTTTGGTACCCGCATGAAAGGTGATCTGATCAGTCGTTTCAACAGGTATTCCAGTAATTGCAGCACCTGTTTTGGGATTTTCTGGATAGTTAGCAGCTGCTAATACCACTCCAAGAGCAATACGCCGATCCCAAGTCAGTTCGACTTCGTCAAGTTTGCCGTCAATGGCTTTATCCAACGCAGGCACTAAATCGCTCTCAAGGCGCGCCATAATCGGCTGGGTTTCAGGGTCGCCCATGCGGCAGTTGAACTCCAAAGTTTTAATCTGACCATTAGGCTGAATCATGAGACCAGCATAGAGAAAGCCGGTATACGGAATCCCATCGGCGCGCATACCCTCTACGGTCGGCATGATCACTTCACGCATGGCACGTGCATGCACCTCGGGAGTCACCACTGGGGCTGGCGAGTAGGCACCCATACCGCCTGTATTGGGGCCTTGGTCGCCATCGAGTAAACGCTTATGGTCTTGGCTACTGGCAAGCGGTAAGACATTTTTGCCATCGACCAAAACAATAAAGCTTGCCTCCTCACCTGTAATAAATTCTTCAATTACAACCCGTGCGCCAGCGTGCCCCAATTTGTTATCTGAGAGCATCATGTCAACCGCCATGTGCGCTTCGGGCAGACTCATTGCTACAACTACCCCTTTACCTGCAGCAAGACCATCTGCTTTAATCACAATGGGCGCACCTTTTTGATCAATGTAGTCATGCGCAGCTTCTGCATTGGTAAAGGTTTGGTAATCTGCTGTTGGAATACCATGACGCTTCATGAATGCTTTTGAGAAATCTTTAGACGATTCTAGTTGCGCTGCCAATTGTGTCGGACCAAAAATCCGCAAGCCCTGATTGCGAAAGACATCAACAATTCCCGCAGCCAGTGGTGCTTCAGGCCCCACGACTGTTAAGCCAATTTGCTCACGTTTCGCAAACGCAGCAAGCTCTTCGAGATCCGAGATCGGTAAATTTTCAATACCAGCATTTTTTTGATTAGCCGTGCCACCATTACCAGGAGCCACGAATACTTTTTGCACTTTCGGTGAGCGAGCTAATTTCCAAGCCAGAGCATGTTCGCGACCGCCTGAGCCAATTAATAAAATTTTCATAAGGAACTTTCTTGTTCGGGCTTAAAGGTTGGCGTTGGTATAGACTGCCTGGACATCATCTAAATTCTCAAGCGCATCTAACAATTTTTGCATCGACTCGGCTTGCTCTTCACTGAGTTCAACCTCTGTCGATGGGCGCATTGTGACCTCGGCTAGCTCGGGTTTTAAACCTGCCACTTCCAAGGCATTTCGAATATTGCTGAACTCAAAGGGGTCGGTCATCACCTCCAGTGATCCATCGTCATGCGTAATCACGTCCTCCGCACCAGCTTCAAGGGCTAACTCGAGTAATTGCTCTTCATTCGTACCTGGGGCAAAAAGAAGTTGGCCGCAGTGTTTAAATAAGAAAGCTACGGAGCCCTCTGTGCCCATATTGCCACCATGCTTTGAAAAGGCATGACGGACCTCGGCAACCGTGCGAGTGCGATTATCGGTCATCGAATCCACAATCACGGCAGCGCCATTAATGCCATAGCCTTCATACCGAATCTCTTCGTAATCGACGCCATCGGCTGCACCCGTTCCACGAGCAATGGCACGTTGCACATTATCGTTGGGCATATTGGCATCTTTGGCCTTGTCGATTGCCAGGCGCAGACGCGGATTGGCGCTCAGATCACCTCCACCTAAGCGGGCCGCAACAGTAATCTCTTTAATGAGTTTGGTCCAAACTTTGCCACGCTTTTCGTCCTGGCGGCCCTTGCGGTGTTGAATATTGGCCCATTTTGAATGACCCGCCATGGTGGCAATCCTTCTCTGATGAATAAATGAATTTCGACTTAGAACCATAATTTTAGGCAAAATACGGGCTTGGCTTAAAAAAATACACCCCAAGCATCGATTTCGATGAATTTGGAACAAGAACATTCAGGAGAATCTATATGTCAGTCATGAACACAAAAGCGATTCGGATCGATGAAGTTGGACCGCCCGAGGTCATGAAATACGTCGATGTTTCATTAGGTGAACCAGGACCCGGAGAGGTTCTAATTGCGCAAAAAGCATGTGGCTTGAACTACATTGATATTTACTTTCGATCGGGCTACTATCCCCAGCCATTGCCAGGCGGTATTGGCATGGAAGCGTCGGGCATGATTGAGAGAGTTGGTCCAGGCGTGACGCACCTTAAAGCAGGCGATCGCGTTGCCTATGCAGGTAGACCAACAGGAGCGTATGCACAGGCTCGCATCATGCCCGCAGAGGCGATTGTGAAGTTACCCGATGCGATCTCGTTTGAGACCGGAGCTGGCATGATGTTGCAAGGACTTACAGTGCAATATCTCCTAAACGATACCTATAAGGTACAGCGCGGTGATACGGTACTCTTTCATGCGATTGCTGGCGGCGTTGGTTTAATTGCCTTGCAATGGTTAAAGGCAATTGGTGCCACAGTAATTGGTACGGTAGGCAGCCCTGAGAAGGCTGCGCTCGCCAAATCCTACGGCTGCGATCATGTGATTGAATACCGTACCGAAGATTTTGTCACCCGCGTAAAAGAGATCACTAATGGCAAAGGGGTCGCGGTTGCCTACGATGCGGTTGGCAAAGATACCTTCATGAAGACCTTGGACTGTATCGCGCCCCGTGGCATGGCAGTGAGCTTTGGTAATGCCTCTGGATCAGTTCCGCCGATCGATTTAGCGGTCCTGTCAAGCAAGGGGTCGCTAAAGTTAACTCGTCCTACCTTAATGACCTATGTACATAACCGCGCATTACTGGAGCCAATGGCTAAGGATTTATTTGAGCGAGTGACTCAGGGTCAAATCAAGATTGAGATTAAGCAAACATACCCTCTGGCAGATGCTGTGCAGGCGCATCGCGATCTTGAGGGGCGCAAGACGACGGGTACAACGATCCTCATCCCTTAATTAGTTAATTTAGGCATTTTGGGTACAAGGCGATGAGATTGGTTAAAATCATCGCTTCAATCATGATTGTTAACTGTCCAACGTTAACGAACTTGCCTCGGTGATGGAATTGGTAGACGTGCCGGACTCAAAATCCGGTGCCGCAAGGCGTGTCGGTTCGAGTCCGACCCGAGGCACCATCAAATTTGATAATCACTCGACTCGCTCGACATGGCTTGTTCCACAATTTTGCGTGTGAGCGTGGGTGAAAAAAGCTCAATAAAAGTGAAGATAAATGAGCGCAGGTAAGCGCCTTGTTTGATGCCGATGTGCGTGACATTGGTACCAAAAATATGTCCGACCGAAATTGATTTCAGTTGCCGATCGCGTTCGGGATCTAAGGCAACCCCTGCCACAATCCCAACGCCCATCCCATTCTCGACATAGGTTTTGATCACATCCGCATCAATTGCTTCCAAAATGATGTCCGGGGTGAGATTGCGTTGCGCAAATGCCGCATCGATTTTGCTGCGCCCAGAAAATGCTTTTGCATAGGTAATGAGTGGATACTTGCTTAGGAGCTCAAGGGTCATGGATTCATGATTCAGTAAGGGGTGACCAGATGGCACAACCACTGCATGTTGCCATTGGTGACTGGGAAGAGCCAAGACCCCAAGGGTATTGGCAAGCCCCTCCGTAGCAATCGCCAGATCCGCACGATCTTCAAGCAGCATTTGGGCAATTTGACTGGGGTTACCCTGCAACAGGCTTACGCGCACTTTTGGAAACCGCTTTGTAAATTCGCTCAAGACCTTAGGCAAAGCATAACGGGCCTGGGTATGGGTCGTGGCAATCACAAAGCTACCTTGGTCTTGATTGGCGTAATCATTGCCAACTCGCTTTAAGGTCTCGACTTCCTCTAACAGGCGCTCAATCGAAACTAAGATTCGCTTACCGGGTTCGGTTAATGAACGAATTCGTTTGCCATGGCGTCGAAAGATTTCAACACCCAACTCATCCTCAAGTTCAATGATCGCTTTGGAGACGCCGGGTTGCGAAGTAAATAGCGCTTTTGCAGCCGCAGTTAGATTAAAGTTCTGACGGACCACTTCACGAACAAAACGCAGTTGATGCAGGTTCATCCGTAAATATCCTTACGCACGGGCTACCCACTTTAGAGCAGCGATTGCTAACAGTAAATAAATCAATGGTGGAAAGATTGCGGTAAACAGGGCAGGAAGTGCGCCGAGTAAGCCGACGCTGGAGAAAAGGGTATTAAATAGCTGAAAACTCATGCCCAACATGATGCCACCAAAGACTTTAATACCAACGCTTCCAGCCCGCACTTTCATGAACGCAAACGGTAGCGCAAGAGCGAGCATCACAAAAATAATAAAGGGGTAAACCACTTTTTTCCAAAAGGCGATCGCATGGCGTTGTGCATCTTGCTTATTTTCTTGAAGGTGCAAAATAAATTGGCCCAAACTGATGATGGACATCTTCTCGGGGCTGATCAGAAGAACATTAAGGATCTGTGGAGTAACTTGGGATTCCAAGCTCAGTTTTGGAATGGTTTTAGTTTGGGCGGTATAGACCGCATCTAAGGGGTCACCACTGCGTTTCTCAATAAATCGGGTTTCTGAAACATCATTCAGTTCCCAAATACCCGCATTATTAAAGCGACCGGACGCAGCGCTACGAATTGAGAGAAGGCGGTAGTTGGGATCAAATTCATACATCCGAATTTGACGAATTTGATCATCTTGATCAATCGAGCCAACATTGACATACCGAACCCCAGCTTTAATCGGACCCGCTCCATCCTGATCGCGTAATTGATCTTTGAGCCAAACGCCCGATCGAAACTGGGAGCTAAAGGTCGAGCCCAAGGCTTCCATTCGAATCCGCTCCGAGAGCCTCTCACTATATGGCCCTAAGCCCTCGCTGATCGCAAGGGTTAATGCGACGATTGGTAAGGAAATTTTGGCAAGCGTGTAGAGGCTTTTTTTGATATCTAACCCAGCCACGCGAAAGATGGTGAACTCTGATTGACTGGCCATCATCGCAAAGACATAAATACTGCCAATTAAGCCAGCGATTGGAATAATTTCAACCATACGGCTAGGCGCCTTCAAGAGTACATGCAAAAGTGCCAGCGGCAGTGTGTATTTTGAATTAACCGATCCCAGTTCACTCAGAATGTCAAAAAATAAGAAGAGTGCCAGAAGGGCAAACAAAATAAAGCCAAAGCTCAGATAAATTTGCTTGGCAAAGTAACGCTCGTAAATTTTGGGAAAGAGCCAACTCATTTACTTTGCCATGCCCTCGGGAGTTGTCGTTGCCACCACTTCACGGATGGATTAATGCGATTACGAATCAAAACAAACGCCAATCCGAATGCAATCAGGTGAATAGGCCATAGACCAATGAAGAAGTCGATACGACCTTGCGAAACGTAATTTTGGCTAAGGTTTAAGAGGTTGCTGTACATCAGGTAAATGAGGACGGCATAAAACATGGCCGTGTAGTTTCCTAAACGGGGATTCACATAGGCCAAGGGAATCGCAATTAAGACTAAACCAAGGGCCATGATGGGTAGACCAATACGCCAGAGCAACTCTCCAAAGTTAGCGCGTCGGATGTTGGAATCCGACTCTTGGATTAGCTCAATCACATTTTTTTCTCGATCGCGTGGCGGTGGCTTACTGACTTCTTTACTTAAGATCTTGGTCTCGTATTCATCAAACTCTAAAATTCTGAAGTTGGCTTGGGTTGGTTGACCTTCATAGCGACGACCTTTTAAGAGAACCACACTTTTATCGCCGTTTGGGGCATTTTCAATGTAACCCGTAGCGGCAACCGCAACACTTAACTTTTGATTGCGCGTATCGGCCACAAAAATATTTTTAACTTCCCCCTTATCAACATCAAGATCTTCGATGAAAAAGACTCGCTCTGCCTTGGCAGATTCTTTGAATTGACCTGCTGCAACCATGGATACATCGTCGCGTTGTTGAAAGCGTTGACTAATCACACTCGACTCGCGATTTGCCCATGGCCAAACAAAAGCAGCCAGTAAGGCAATGATGAGGATGAGCGGAATTGCAAATCGCAGGATTGGGCCAATTAAATTAGTAATACTCAATCCACTCGCAAACCAAACGATCATTTCCGAGTCTTTGTACCAACGAACCAGAACAATTAGGACGGCAATAAACAACGAAACGGTTAATAGAACGGCAAAGTAACCGAGGGTGGCTAGAGCAATTAACACTAAGGCGTCTTCGGGATTTACCGAACCACTCGCTGCAAATCCTAAAATTCGAATCACGAGCGTGGTAATCATGATGGTGACCAAGACCAAAAACACAGCACCTGTGGTCATGCTGAGTTCGCGGCGGAGGGCTTGTTCAAAGATCATGGTTACGGGGTCTAATTCTGCGCCTTTAATTCGGTCGGTGGATAATGTAAAAAAACCCTTAATGGTGAAAGACGATGACGATTCAATTTAGCACGAAAGTTCTTGCCGATAATGATTTTAAAAGCCCTAAGGGCGCCGCTGCGGTTTGTGGCTTAAGTGGCGATTGTTTGGTGGTGGCGTACCGAGCCAACGAACTCTCCCAGCTAGAGGCGCTTGATGATCTTCTCGGTGGGGCCATTTCAGAGGCCCGCTCAGTGGGAGACCTCGATGGTAAAGCAGGAGCATGCACCTTATTACGCTCCACTCGGGCGTGGGCCTTGAATAACGTAAAGCTCAAACGGGTTTTATTGGTAGGCCTTGGCGATAACGAGTCTTTAGGTGATTTTGCCAAGATTGCACGATCGACTCTGAAGGCGGTGAGTGGTGGTTCCATTCAGTCAGTGCTGTGGCACACATCCAGTTTTGTTGGAAAGCAAAAATCCAATCAAAGTCCAACCGCAATCGTAGAACGGATTCGTTTGTTAGCCCAAATTGTGGGTGATCAGGTTTATCGCTTTGGGGTTCGACAGGAACAGTTTAAGACGAATCCTTTGGAAAAACCAGACGCTCTACAGCAGTTCACTGTGCTTTCCAGTGCCAAGCAGGCATCGCTTGTGAAGGCAGCTGTTCACGAGGGATCGGCTTTGGTAGAGGGAATGAATTTGACCAAAGATCTGGGTAATTTGCCACCCAATGTTTGTACCCCAAGCTTTTTGGCACAGACTGCATTAAACCTTCCCAAGAAAACCAAGCTAAAGGTACAGGTGCTCAATCAACAACAAATTGAAGCACTTGGCATGGGTTCTTTCTTAGCAGTTGCTAAAGGCTCAGACACGCCCCCACGGTTCATCATCATGCGCCATGATGGTGGAAAGGCGAATGAAGATCCGATCGTTTTGGTTGGCAAGGGCATTACCTTTGATACCGGCGGCATTTCATTAAAGCCTGGCGAAGCGATGGATGAAATGAAATACGACATGTGTGGTGCGGCATCCGTGTTTGGCACCATGTATGCGGTGTCTTTGTTGGGATTAAAAAAGAATGTGATCGGAGTGGTGCCAACCTGCGAGAACATGCCCTCAGGTCGCGCAACGCGTCCAGGCGATATTGTGAAGAGCATGTCTGGGCAGACCATTGAGGTTTTAAATACCGATGCTGAGGGTCGCCTGATTTTGTGTGATGCGCTAACGTATGTTGAGCGCTTTAAGCCAAATGTTGTGATCGATGTGGCTACTTTGACAGGCGCTTGCATTATTGCCCTAGGCCATGTGCATAGTGGTTTGTTCTCGGATGATGAAGTCTTAGTAAAAGCCTTGAGTAAGGCCGGTCATCAATCTTTAGATACGGTATGGCGTTTGCCTCTTGATGCGGCTTACCATGAGCAATTGAAGTCAAACTTTGCGGATCTCGCCAATATTGGGGGGCGTCCCGCAGGGAGCGTGACCGCCGCTTGTTTCCTATCGCGCTTTGCTGAAAAATTCCGGTGGGCTCATTTGGATATTGCTGGAACCGCTTGGAAGAGTGGAGCCGCTAAAGGGGCAACGGGTAGACCAGTTCCACTTCTCCTCAATTTCTTACTCGATCAATAAGCGCTTAGTGCTCAGCGAATGGCCAGAATTGATTTCCATAGTCATGTTTCGGACAAACTACTCTATTGCTGTCGCCTAAGTCGCAAAATTTTAGCGAGTACTCACCCTCAGGGATTGCCGCGCACTATCGTCATTACGGGTGGTGAGCAAGACCTAAAAGGGCTTGACGATTTATTGTGGACCTTTAGTAAAACCGATTTTTTACCTCACGCCTGGTTGCATCAAGAGGGCGCCCACGAGACTCCGATTTTGTTGGTTCATCACTTATCCGAGTTAGATAATCAGGCATTGGCGCATCAAGATGTCTTACTTTACTTGCATACGGAGGCACCACTTGGTCTTGATGCCTTGCTTGAGCGATTTCCTCGTTGGATTGAAGTAGTTACGACCCAAGAGAATGAACTAAAAGCAGGGCGTGAGCGTTTTAAAGGTTACCGCGCCTTGGGGCATGAGCTCCATCACTTTGATCAAAGCAAGGCAGCAACTTAATGTTGATACACCCTCAAATCGATCCAGTAGCTCTCCAACTAGGCCCATTGGCGATTCATTGGTACGGACTAATGTATTTGTTTGCCTTTGCTCAATTTTTGTTACTTGGGCGACTGCGAGTTCGCCAAGAGCCCTACCAAGCGATGCGTTGGACTTTTAAAGATGTCGAGGACATTTTATTTTGGGGTGTACTGGGTGTAATTGTTGGGGGCCGCTTGGGGTATGTGCTTTTTTATATGCCAAGTTTTTATCTGCAAAATCCAATCGCTATTTTTAAGTTATGGGAAGGGGGTATGTCCTTTCATGGCGGTTTATTAGGGGTCTTAATTGCCTTAGCGTGGTTTGCAAAGCGTCGTCAGATCTCCTATTTCGTGATAACGGATTTTGTAGCGCCACTCGTACCGCTGGGACTTGCATTTGGTCGTCTCGGAAATTTCATTAATGGAGAGCTGTGGGGGCGGCCTAGCGATTGGCCTTGGGCAATGGTCTTTCCGATGGTCGATCAAGTTACTCGTCATCCGTCGCAGTTGTATCAGTTTGCAGGCGAAGGCCTTTTATTGGCTTTGATTTTATGGCTATATGCGAGTCAGCCAAGACGAGTAGGGCAGGTATCGGGCCTCTTTTTACTGGGATATGGACTGCTTCGTTTTCTGGTGGAGTTTGCTAGGGAGCCCGATGCGTTCTTGGGCTTATTAGGCTTGGGTTTATCCATGGGGCAGTGGCTATCGATACCCATGATCGGTTTGGGAATTTACTTACTACAGCGAAAGCCGCGCTAATAAACCATTTTTGGCCAATTGATTTAAACCTTTGTTAAAAAATCTGGTTATGCTATCAGCATGCTAGAAAAAATTGCCCAAACTCGTTTTTTATCCCGAGCGACCAGCGCAGTTCGCCGATTAGTCTCCGAGCGAGGTGAGTCAAACGCTGTCAGCATGGCCCTCGATGTGATTTCAAACTATCGCAAGCTGAATGCCGAGCAACGACCAAAGTTCTTTGCCATGCTTGCTGAGCAATTCAATATTGATGCAGAGCAATTGACGAAAGCCGCTCAAAGTTTTGCAGCAGATCCAAGTGCAAGAAACTACATTCGCTTACAGAAGATTTCAGAATCCCCACGGCAAGAGCTGTTAAGGCGACTCAACCGCGCTCCGGGCGGCACGGCCGCGGTAGTCGAGATGCGTCGCGACCTTTTGACTTTACTGAATAAAAAACCAGAGTTGATGGGTTTGGACTATGACATGCGGCATCTCCTGTCATCTTGGTTTAATCCCGGCTTTTTGAAGATGCACCGTGTTGACTGGAAATCGCCTGCCGAGATTTTGGAGAAGATCATTGCCCATGAGGCCGTCCATGCCATTGATGGCTGGGATGATCTGCGCCGGCGTTTACAACCCGATCGGCGTTGTTTTGCATTTTTCCATCCGCAACTCCCCGATGAGCCTTTGATCTTTGTGGAGGTTGCTTTACTTCCTGAGATACCGGTTGCCATCATGCCCCTGGTAGACAAGAAATCCACCCCCGTAGAGCAATCCAACCAATTCAAGGTGGCTGCTTTTTACTCCATTAGTAACTGCGAATCCGGATTACGGGGTGTTTCGATGGGCAACTTCTTAATTAAGCGCGTTGCCGAGCAACTGCACGCTGAGTTCCCAGGATTAAAAACCTTTGTGACCTTATCGCCGATTCCAGGCCTCATGGAGTGGATCACCGCTGGGGCGCATCTGGGCGATCTGCCAAGCTCCGACAAAATTAAGCCAGCAGTACGTAAGGCGCGCGATGGTGCACTGGAACTCCTAAAATTAAATGGCAGCAATTGGATGGATAAGCTGGGTAAAGCATGGCATCCAGATCAATGCAGTGAGCGCGAGAAAGCGGCATTCATGGCATTAACTGCAATTTATCTAACAACCGTGACCCCAAGTCGGGATGGGAATCCGGTTGCAAAATTCCACTTAGGAAACGGCGCCAAACTACATCAAATTAACTGGGCGGGGGATTTATCCAAGAATGGCCTGCGGCAATCTGCTGGGTTAATGGTGAATTATCTCTATGATCTGTCGAGCGTTGAAGAAAATCATGAGCGCTTTGTCAATGGGGAGATGATTTACTCCCGCTCTGTAAGTAAGTTGATGAATATTTAAGCCTGAATAAGTCCTATATAAGACTCGGTGCTTGGTTTTTAGGGGTTTTGCCCTAGATTTTGAAGTTCGTTTTAGAATGATGTTCGCGATCGTTTTACCCTTTATAAGAATTGAAGAGGAGACAAATAATGGTGTTGAATCAAAAGAAAAAAATAGCGGGCCTCGTGCTTAGCTTATTAGCTGTAGTCGGCTTATCAAGTACCGCCAATGCACAAGAGTGGCCAGTCAAAACGGTCACATTTTTAAACCCATTCCCAGCGGGCGGTGGAACGGATGCATTTGCCCGTCCTTTGGCTGCTCAATTAACAGAGCAATTGGGCAAGCAATTTATTATTGATAACCGTGGAGGTGCTGGCGGTACGGTCGGTGCTTCGGTGGCTGCTAAAGCAGCACCAGATGGTTATACATGGTTCATCGGCGCCTCGCATCATACGATTGCTCCTTCCATGTACAAGAACTTGGACTATGACATTCAAAAGAGTTTCATTCCAATTGCCTTGTTAGCAAGTGTTCCGCAGGTATTGGTTGTTAATCCAAATCGCGTGAGTGCTCGTAACCTCAAAGACTTCATTGCGCTCATGAAGAAGAACCCTGGTAAATACAACTTTGCTAGCGCAGGTAGTGGTACCGTTCATCACCTTGCAGGCGAGTTATTTAAGATTCAGACTGGTACCTTCATTGTTCATATTCCTTACCGTGGCGCTGGTCCAGCCATGAGCGATCTTCTCGCTGGTCAGGTTGATCTGGAATTTGATGGTTTGGGAACATCTGCTCCGCAAATTAACGCAGGTAAGTTATTTGCGATTGCTGTTGCATCCGATAAACGCAATCCAGCAATTCCTAACGTACCAACCTTTGTAGAAGCTGGTTTGCCTGACTATCGTGTATCGACTTGGTACGGCATGTTTGCTCCTGCTGGCACACCAAAACCAATCGTTGACAAGATGACTGCTGAAGTTCAAAAGGCGCTAAATTCTCCAAAGTTGAAAGCGATTTGGGCACAAAACGGTGGGGATAATCCTAACCTATACGGAGAGGCATTTGGTAAGCAAGTTGCTTCCGACGTAACGCGTTGGGCTGAAGTTGTTAAGAAATCAGGCGCTAAGCTCGATTAATTTTGTATTCGTAGTTAAGGGTTTTGAGTGAATTTATACGCATTACTAGAGTCTGGCTTTCCTAAAAATCGCGAGGACTGTGCACTCGAAACCCAAGAAGGATTGTATTACTCGTGGCGTGATTTAGATCGCGCCACGGCCATGATGGCAAATTTACTCAAGAGCCTGAATTTACCCCAAGGCTCACGAGTTGCTGTCCAAGTTGAAAAATCCCCAGAAGCACTTTTTCTATACCTAGCTACTTTGCGAGCTGGGTATGTTTATTTGCCACTGAATACGGCGTATCAAGAGTCTGAGATTCAATATTTTCTTGAGAATGCAGAGCCAGCTGTTGTCGTTTGCAGTTCCAAGAACTTTTCTTGGATTTCGAAGATTGCATTCAAAAGTGGCACTCTAAATGTATTTACATTGGATGAGAACCGCACCGGATCGCTCTTGGATCGTGCTGCACAATGTTCTGATCAGTTTAAGACCGTTAAAAAGACTGACGATGATCTAGCAGCCATTTTGTATACCTCGGGCACCACCGGGCGCAGTAAAGGAGCCATGCTGACGCATGGCAATCTTGGTAGCAATGCTCAGGTATTAAAAGAGTTTTGGGGTTGGAAAAAAGACGACATCCTTTTGCATGCACTGCCCATTTTCCATGTTCACGGTTTGTTTGTTGCCGCTCATGGGGCATTGTTAAATGGCAGCAAAATGATTTGGTTGCCTCGTTTAGATACAGCGCAATTGATTAAGCATTTGCCGCGTTCAACCATCATGATGGGTGTGCCCACATTCTACGTGCGCTTATTGCTTGATCCAAACTTTAACCAGAGTGTTTGTAAAAACATGCGCTTGTTTATATCGGGCTCAGCGCCATTGTTGACCGAGACCTTTAATACTTTTCAGAAGGTATCGGGGCATACCATTCTTGAGCGTTATGGTATGAGCGAGACCGTGATGTTGGTTTCTAACCCCTATCAAGGGGCGAGAGTCGGCGGATCTGTTGGAGTGCCTCTCCCAGGTGTTGAGGTTCGCGTCGTGAATGAATCTGGATCCCGATGCGGCGTCAATGAGATTGGTGCCATTGAAGTGCGCGGTCCAAATATATTTAAGGGCTACTGGCGCATGCCAGAGAAGACCGCTGAAGAGTTCACGAACGATGGTTGGTTTAAAACCGGTGATGTGGGTCGCTGGGGTGGTGAGACCAGCGCCGGCAAGGTTCCCGATCACTATCTTTGCATCGTCGGCCGCAATAAGGATTTAATCATCTCGGGTGGTTATAACGTTTACCCAAAAGAGATCGAGAGTTTTATTGATGATATGGATGGGGTTGAGGAAAGCGCGGTGATTGGTATTCCGCATAAAGATTTTGGTGAGGCAGTCATAGCGATTGTGGTTCCAAAGCCCGGAGCTAAACTCAATAGCCAGTCCATGATCGATGCATTGAAATCAAAGATTGCGAACTTTAAAGTTCCCAAGCGAATTGAAATAGTCGAGGGATTGCCGCGTAACGCAATGGGCAAGGTGCAAAAGAACGTGTTGCGTCAGCAGTACAGTCATTAAGCACTCAGCGCTTTATGGGCTTCATTAAACATAAAGAGCGCCAAGAACATCAGCATTACCCCAAAGACACGTTTGAGCTGAGCGACATTGAGCTTGCGAGCTAACTTTGCCCCTAACGGAGCAGTGAAAATACTTGTTGCTACGATGCAAGCAACTGCAGGTAGATAGATAAAACCAAAAGAACCAGCGGGCAAGTCGGGTCGTCCAAAGCTACCAAAGACGTAACCCAGGGTTGAAGCAAGGGCAATCGGAAAACCCAGTCCCGAGGAGGTTGCCATCGCCACATGGGGGCTCACGTTGCACCAGATCATGAATGGGACGGTGACAAAGGCACCGCCAGCACCCAATAGACTCGACAAGCCTCCAGAGAAGGCGCCATAGGAAAACAAGCCTAGCTTCCCGGGCAGTTCGCGCTCGGCCTTCGGTTTTTTATTAATGAACATCTGAATTGAGGTGTACACAATAAAGACCGCAAAGAAAAGGGAGAGCCAGCCTGTATTAAACGCCTCAAATAACTCGCTACCCCCTAAAAAACTGCCAACAATAATTCCGGGGGTAAAGCCCGCAACCAGTTTCCAATCAATTGAGCCGTGGCGATGATGAGCCCGAATAGCCGAGAGCGAGGTAAACAAAATGGTGGTCATGCCAGTGGCAATTGCCATATGAACAATGATGTCTTGGCTAAAACCCTGGTGATTAAAGACAATGATCATGAAGGGAACCAGAATCATCCCGCCTCCAATCCCAAGAAGACCCGCCAAGAACCCAGCACATCCTCCACAAACTAGGAGGATTGCAATGTCAGTCAAAAACATGAAAGGATCCCCGCCTTGGTCGCTAGACCGTCATCCTGAACCCTAAAGTTCAAGGTGGTACGGTAGCAATACTTCGGGTGCATCAAATGATTCAGGGAGTGTCGGAAGGACCCACACTGTAAATCGATAAGACGCTCGCGCCCATACTGCAATACCCGTTCCGTATGTTTACGCATCGGTTCAAGGAACTATTGGCCTTGGCGCACCAGGCAGGGAAAGTGTTTTGATTAGAGAGTCGACTTGTTGTTCAAGTGCGTTCACTTCTTGCTCAATTAGATTTAGTTGTTCTGGATCGATCGTAGGGGCAGTAGAGGCTTGCGCTATAGATTGCTGAGATTGAATCAGGTCACCCGCTAATTTAATGGCAGCCATCATCGCTGCGCGCTCAATACTTTTATTGCCGCTAGCAAGAGCCAACTTGATTTGTTCATCCACTAAAGAGCAGGCCTCACGGAGCAATAGCTCGTGATCGCTTGAGGTTGCAAGCGTGATTTTGTGGCCAGCCAAACTAACTTCAATGCGTTGTTGGGTCATGGTCTTTATCAATCATTGTGTTATCACCCAACAAGTTCATTTGGCGCGAATCACTTTGTTCAGGAAGGCGTTTTAAGATGTGCTCGATGCGCTTTTGAGCATCCTCAATTTTTGACTCGAGGGTCACACGATCTTGTCGTAATGCCTCAACGGAGGCATTCACCATTTTTAACTTCTCAGAAAGACGTCGGAGCGTTTGCTCAATGGAATCTTGCGACATATCTAAAATCGTATCAGAACTAGGCTAATTTCTTTTTAGCGGTTTCGGTAACCAGATAGAACCCGAGTGAGGCAACGGCAATGTAGCAGAGGGTGAAGAACAAATTACTAAAGAAATAAGTTCCAAATAGCTCAGCGAATCCCACAAGCGATGCACCGCTCTTTTGTAGATAAAAAGCCCCGCTGGAAATCAGCTCACAAATCGCAACCCCAGCAACTAAGGCAATTGCAAATTGACCAATTCTGAACCCGTTCTGTTCATAGTGCTGGCGCAACCACCGACCGGCCATCCAGAGCACCAAATACGATGGGATTAAAGCAACGTAGGCAAGGTTGAAAATGAAATCGCCCATCGCCAAATAATCGATTACAAAGGCTTGAGCCAAAACAAGCAAAAAGAGGGCTGGGCTTAATAAGAAACCAACTACAAAAGCAATTGCCCAGGTAGCGTCAGGCAAGCCAATCAGGGAGGCTACATGTTGTCCTCGAGTGGCCCACAAAATCAAGGAAAAAACCACAGCAATCCATACGGTCTGTTTGGTCGAAAGATTAAACATGATTCCTCCTTGAGTAATGGGGCTATTTTAGACCTAAATTAACACAAAACCTTTATTTCATGGCGTACCGAACCCCAATAAAAAGGTTCGATCCTGGGGTGTTGTAACCATAAGATAGTTGGTAATCTTTATTGAAGATATTGTTCCAACGACCAAAGATCGACCAGTCTTTGGCAAATTCGTAATTGCCATACAAATTGAAGATGGCATAGCCGCCCATATATCCTGTGTTGCTATAGTCATTTCGATTTGCCTGGAATGTTCCCTCTGCTCCAAAAGCTGATTTACTCGTTTTGTATTCTGTTCCAACATTTCCAAATTGACGAGCTCGCTTGGCCAAAACAAAACCTGTGCTCTCATCAATGGGATTTTGTTGATCAAAGGATCCTTTCAAAGAAAAATATCCCGATCTAATAGCGCCGCCGATTGATAAGCCAGTAATCTTGGCATTTGCAACGTTACTTGCGCAAGAGCTATACCCTGTGGGGCAGCCGCTACTTGAATATTGAATCAAGTTTGTAATTGTGTTGCTATAGGCAATTACACGGACATCAAACTTCTTTGTTTCATAGTGCAACCCAACCTCACTGTTTTTGCTTTTTTCAGGTTTTAAAGTGGAAACACCGTAATTTGGGTAGTAAAGATCATAAAATGATGGTGCCTTAAATCCTGTTCCGTAATTGATATTAGTTCGTAATTGTTTAGTAAAAAAATATCCATATGCAATATTTCCGGTAGTTTGAGGGCCATAGTCCGTGATATTGTCACTACGTAAACTGATATTGCCCAAATGCGATTCTCGTTTTAATTGATATGCGCCAGCAAATGAGTTAGTTGTCTGATCAAGACTTAGACCTCGACCTGAAGTTGAATAAACAGAGGCAACTTTTCGTTCTGCTACAAACTGAACTAGGTCTTTTCCAACGGTAATATCGTTTTGCCAAGTGTATATGTTTTGACGGGAATTTGTGACGGCATTGCTGGTTGGAGTTAATGCCTGTCCCAAATCATAGGATTGTGCAATTTGCAATAAACTTTTCCATTTTTCTGTAAATTGATTTTTTGAAAATACTGCATACGTACTGACATCATTAATTTGATTACCGATTGGCTTTGAACTTGAGTAGACTGGGTATTGGCCATTATTTCTGCTGGCAAATATTTGCAAACCTAATTCTTGCCCCTTTGACCATTCTTGACTTAACTTACCTGCCGCCCCAGTGCGAGTGTAGCCTATAGCTTGCGAGGTGTTGTAGTAACTACGAGAAGAATTATTTGTAGCAATGGTATTGAAACCAGCTGCATTCTCTGCAGTAGCACTCAGGGAGTATCTAATTTTTTGATCACCCGATGTGCTGCCATAAATACTCGCATCAGAAATTGAGGTGCCATAAGTACCGTAGCCAGTTGATGCACCAACCTGGATCGGCCCATCACCAGTTTTTGTGAAAATCTGGACTACTCCACCAATTGCATCTGATCCATACAAACTACTCTGTGGTCCAAAAATAATTTCAATATGATCAATGATTGATAGAGGGATTGCTTGCCAGGATGGCGAACCTGAGTTTGTTGATTGGGAGCGAACTCCATCAATCAAAACCAGGGTTTGTCCCGAGTTTGCACCTCGTAAAAACACGCTAGCAATAGCACCACTACCACCATTACTTGAGATTTCAACGCCCCGTTGCCTTTGGAGGAGCTGCACAAGACTGGTTTGTCCCGCATCAGCAATTTCTTCGGGCCCAATGTATACATAGTCAGCAAGAACATCGTTAGCACGAGTAGGGGTTCGTGTTGCAGTCACAATGACAGGATCGATTGAGTTGTTGGTATTTGCTACTAAGACATTGCTACTTTGTGCCATTGCGGGTTGAGTATGAATAAGAGTTGTTGCTAGTAAAGCAAAGACAGATAACTTAGCCACTTTTTTTAAAGACGGCCTTACTGATATGCATGAGTGCATGATGATTCCTAAGTTGTAATGCCTGCCAACCTCCCCGTTGGCGGGCGATACAGAACTCGGAATAGGGATGAGCGTCAATGTGGGCGTGTGAGGACCCTCTATTGGCGCGCGAAGGTCCCCGTTCACGAAATTCCACCTGTCTTGGCCGGTATCCGGGCTGGTGAACTTTAGATTTGGCCTTCCCATGCATTGATACACAGTGGCTTATCAAACCATAGCAC
>Ga0214921_10004218_pt1 | contig 21344 bp, 18 predicted proteins | sample LL1505_MetaG_FD_177992 | JGI IMG/M metagenome (GOLD analysis project Ga0214921, IMG submission 177992) | Freshwater microbial communities from Lake Lanier, Atlanta, Georgia, United States - LL-1505 | ecosystem: Environmental > Aquatic > Freshwater > Lake | place: USA: Georgia | collected...
TAAGAAAAAAAAATAATAATTTATTTTTTTTTTTTTTTTTTTTTTTTTTTTTTTTTTTTTTTATTTTTTTTTTTTTTTTTTTTTTTTTTTTTTTTTTTTTTTTTTTTTTTTTTTTTTTTTTTTTTTTTTTTTTTTTTTTTTTTTTTTTTTTTTTTTTTTTTTTTTTTTTTTTTATTTTTTTTTTTTTTTTTTTTTTTTTTTTTTTTTTTTTTTTTTTTTTTTTTTTTTTTTTTTTTTTTTTTTTTTTTATTGTAAAATAAAAATCATTTGTAAAATATTCTCTCTTTCTATATCCGATAATGTATCATTTTTATTAGATATAAATAACGGAGTTATAGAAGAAATATGAGGTATTTGTAAATACATATCTTTAATAATTAATTCATTTATTTTTAAATGTAATAATCTAGTAGTATACATAATTGTAGCTGCGGTAAATAGACGGAATATCATAATTATAATTATAATTATAATTAGAACTATATTTATGAATATATTTTAAAATAGTAGAATAGTAGAACAAGAGAATAATATATTTTAGATAAAAATATATGAATATCAATTTTCCAGAATAATTCGAAAAATATATATGGAAAATATATATATTCTATGCCATCTCCTAGCTCTAAATCTAAAACTAAAAAAGCGCGTTTTTCTAGATTAGTAAGAACATCTTCTGGAAAAACACATTTTGAAGGTGAAAAAAGACCTAAATATACAAGTGATAAAAAAATTACAGATGATTATAATTATGGATTAGCCGAAAAAGAAGAAAAAGACAAATTACCTAAATCATATGATCGTTCAAAAACAGTAGAACAAAGACAAAAAGAATTTAATGATGAACGTGAAGTTTTAGACGAACTAACACGTACCAAGAAAATATCGCAAATTAATTCTATGATGCTTACTAAATATGCTAATGAAAATTTAGGATATGTTCCACCAGTAAAACAACGTAGAAGTAAATCGGCAACTAGAGGCGGAAGAAAAACGAAATCTAGACGTACTAAGAAAGTCCATAGAAAATAGAATAAAAATCCAAGAGAATATTTTTATAAATAATTCCGTTATTTATAAAATTGACGTTTATACATTGTTTATGAAAAATGCATAAACAGTATACAAGAATTATTATTAGAATGTCTGCTAAAACAACTCGTTCTCTTGGAAAATACTTCCGACTCATCGATTTCAATGTATATGATGAAAATAAAAAACAAAAACAATTCCAAAACACAAGTTCTGATGATTCATCCGCTTCCACTTCCTCTTTATCCCAACAATCATTTACTAGTGGGTCTAATATCCAATTTATGATTCAGATGTTTGGTTTAAATGAAAATGGTGAAACTTGTTGTATGTATATTAACGACTATAAACCATTCTTCTATGTAAAAGTCGGCGATAGATGGTCCGATTCTGATGCACAAGATCTATTAACTCATTTGAGATCGCATCCATCTATGAAATATTCGAAATCGGGACTTCTCTCTGCAAAACTCGTAGAATATAAAAAACTCTATGGCTTCACTGGTGGTAAGGAATTCAAATTTGTACTCCTTACATTTCAAAATATACAGACGATGAATAAAGTAAAAAATTTATGGTTTACTTACGATGAAAAAACAAACCAGAGAAAAAAGAAAAATCTCATTTTCAAGGGTATTCATCTAGAACTCTACGAAAGTTCTATTGCGCCACTTCTGCGTTATTTCCATATCCAAAATATAAGCCCCTCGGGATGGGTACGTGTAATGACTACACGGTGTATCAAAGTAGATAAGAAAACGACGACGTGTACTTACGAATATATTTGCTCTTTGAAATATGTTACGGCAGCACCTGAGAAGGAAACCCGTGTGCCCTATAAAATCTGTAGTTTTGATATTGAGGCGAGTTCGTCCCACGGCGATTTTCCTGTACCCGTAAAATCCTATAAACGCCTAGCCTCTAACATAGTAGATGTGTTTTGGAAACAGGCCGCGAATATCGATGGTTCGAAACAAAAGGGTGCACAGCTTCTTACGAAGGCGGTTCTAACAGCTTTCGGCTATTCATCACTCGATGATATCGACCTAGTATATCCACTCTATCCAACTACAAAAGAGACAGTTGAACGACTTATCAAAACCGTATTATCTTCAGCATTTGATGACCCCGAATATACGGATGTTGCGGATACAACTGGTAAGGCACTTACTATCGAAGGTATATTTGAGAAAATGAAAGAAGAAACGGCGAATGAATTCGCGGTAGGCGATAATGATGGGTCGGACAATGAAGCAGAGGTCGAGTATGAGGAAATAGACGAGGACGAGTCCATTGTTAAGAAGGATATGTCTTGGAAAAAAGGGAAAAATCCATCGGAAAAAATAAAAGAAAAAACACCTAAAAAAATAAAGGAAATCGTTACAATTATCGATATGCTTTTTAATCCAGAATATACTCGCGAACAAAAAGTGAATTTCACAAACGATAAACTCTGTAAAACTTTCCCTAAGTTAGAGGGCGATAAGGTCACTTTTATTGGTTCGACATTTTTACGATATGGTGATACAGTGCCATATTTGAATCACTGTTTAGTAGTTGGAACGTGTGACCCTGTGGAGAATGCAGAGATTCAAACGGTAGAAGAGGAGTCCGATTTATTATTACAGTGGACAGAGCTAATTCAGAGAGAGAATCCCGATATTATTATTGGGTATAATATATTCGGGTTCGATTATGAGTTTATGTTTCGACGAGCCCAGGAACTGCAAGTAGAGGAAGAGTTTTTCCGACTTTCTAGAATCCAAGACCAACTTTCGGCAAAAGTAATCAAAGATAAAAATAGTGGCGATATTACTGGGTATGATATCGAGAATACGAAGATTGCGATCGCCTCTGGCGAATACGATTTACGATATTTCAATATGACGGGCCGACTACAAATCGATATGTATGCCTATTTCCGCCGCGATTTTAACTTATCCTCTTATAAACTCGATGATGTAGCGGGCCAGTATATTAGCGACGATATTAAAAAAATCGAACACGACGAAGAGAAAGGGACTACGCGTTTCTATAGTTCAAATCTAGCTGGTCTGAATAAAGATGATTTTATTCATATTGAAATCACTGGATTCTCTTCGGATTATTATAATAATGGCCAGAAATTCCGTGTTTTAGATATTGAATATGGCGTCGAAGTTGAGGAAATATATAAGGGCGCTCTAAAAAAAGTCAAATATAATGTGATTACAATCGGTGGAATACATAATATTTTAGAAGAAGCAGGAGGAGAAAAACAAAAGAAGGGAATCAAGTGGACAATGGCAAAGGACGATGTTACACCGCAAGATATTTTTAGATTATCAAATGGTTCTGCAGCAGATAGGGCTATTGTTGCGAAATACTGTATTCAGGATTGTAATCTCGTACACCACTTGATGAATAAGATCGATGTGATTACTGGATATGTAGAAATGTCGAGGATTTGTTCTGTACCGATTAGTTTCTTAGTGTTCCGTGGCCAGGGTGTTAAACTTACGAGTTATGTAGCGAAAAAATGCCGAGATAAGAAAACCCTGATGCCCGATTTAGAAAAGGGCAAGGGGAATGAGGGATATGAAGGAGCGATTGTCTTACCGCCGAAATGCGATATGTATATGGATAATCCAGTGGCCTGCGTGGATTATTCATCGCTATATCCAAGTTCGATGATTTCGCAGAATTATTCGCACGATAGTAAGGTTTGGACGAAGGAATATGATTTAGACGGTAATCTTATCAGAGAAACAGGTGAAAAGGATAAATTAGGCAAATATATTTATGACGAACTTCCAGGATACGAATATATTCATATCGAATTCGATACTTTCAAATGGTTAAGACCTGCTGATAAACCAAAGGGCCGCGAAATTAAAACCAAGGTCGGAAAAATGGTATGCTGTTGGGCACAACTTCCAGATGGTCAGAAGTCGATTATGCCTGCGATTCTAGAGGAGCTTCTGAAAGCCCGTTCGGATACGCGAAAACAGGCGAAAAACGAATCCGACCCCTTTATGCAGAATATTTTAGATAAGAGACAGCTTGGTTATAAGGTAACAGCGAATTCATTATACGGACAATGCGGTGCAAAAACATCGACATTCTATGAAAAAGATGTCGCAGCATCGACGACTGCAACAGGTAGAGGTATGATTATCTATGCGAAACGGATTATCGAGGAAGTATATGGCGACCGAGTTTATGAGACTGCTTGTCAAGGACCTGTCCGTTGTAAAGCCGAATATGTTTATGGCGATTCTGTTGCGAATTATACACCGATTACTGTACGTATTCAAAAATCAAACGTCCAAATTTGTACAATTGAGAATCTTGCGAAACTATATGGTGAAGATAAATGGATATTATCAGAAGAACCTGGAAAAGAGTCGAAAGAATTCTGCGAACTATCGGATGTTGAATCTTGGACAGAATCTGGTTGGACACCACTTTATAGAATTATCCGTCATAAATTAGCTAGTCATAAAAAAATGGTACGAGTTCTCACACATACTGGATTAGTAGATGTTACTGATGACCATTCATTAGTTAGACGTGATGGGTCTGAAATATCTCCAAAAGATTGTATTATTGGAACAGAACTATTACATCACAGACTTCCACAACAAATTCAAAATCTAGAATCTAAGATTTCTATTGAAGAAGCAGCTATAATGGGGTTCTTCTTTGGAGACGGTAGTTGTGGAAGTTATGCTTGTGCTTCTGGTAAAAAAAATTCTTGGGCATTAAATAATGCAGCAGATGATATTTTAGAAAAATATTTGAATTATTGTAGAATCGCATATCCACAATTCGAATGGAATATCTTAGATACGATTGAAAGTTCTGGTGTTTATAAAATTTGTCCAAAAACAAATAAATATGGTGGAATTGCAGAATTTGTGAGAGAATACCGTTCAAAAATGTATTATGATCAAGCAAAAATAATACCGACTGAGATTATGATGGCTCCTTTAGAAATTCGTCAAGCATTTTGGGATGGTATGTATGATGCGGACGGCGATAAAGATGCAAAAGGATATGTTCGTATCGATCAGAAAAATCAAATTAGTGCATCACATATTACTTGGTTAGCAAATAGTTTAGGATGGAGTACTTCTATAAATACTCGTGCAGATAAACCAAATGTATATAGAATTACAATGACAAAGAAAACTCAACGAAAAAATCCGATTGCTATTAAGAAAATGCACGAAATCCAATATGAAGGATATGTTTATGACTTGACTACTGAGAATCATCATTTCGCAGCTGGTATTGGAAATATTATTGTACATAATACGGACAGCGTATTCTTCACCTTCAATCTCGAAAATCCCGAAACTCAGGAAAAGATCCGCGGATACCAAGCGTTAGAAATGACAATCGAGATTGCACAAGATGCAGCCGATTTATGTACTAGATATTTGAAACCGCCAATGGCTCTTGCCTATGAGAAAACCCTGATGCCCTTTATTCTACTTTCGAAAAAGCGATATGTCGGTACCTTATATGAAGAAGACCCGAAGAAGGGGAAACTGAAATTTATGGGACTCGTTCTAAAACGCCGTGATAATTGCGACTTAGTAAAAGATGTTTATGGAGGTGTTTTAGACTATCTGATGAAAAGCGACCTTCAGGGCGCGATGGATTTCCTAAATAAATCTCTTCAGGATTTAATTGATGGTAAGGTGCCAATGGATAAACTGGCGATTACGAAGGCACTCCGTGGTGATTATAAGAATCCACAGCAGATTGCACACCGAGTATTAGCAGACCGTATTGGTAAGAGGGACCCAGGAAATAAACCGAAACCAGGCGACCGTATTAAATATGTATATATTGTGAATGCGGATAAATCGGCGCTACAGGGAGATAAGATAGAAACCCCCGATTATATTATCCAAAACAAGGTTCCTATTGATTATACCCATTATATTACGAATCAACTGATGAAACCGCTACAGCAGCTCTTTGGCTTAGCGATTGAGAAGATATGGGAATCTCAGAAAAAGACACAGCTTATTCGAGCATTTAAAAAGGAAATGATTGTTTTAGAAAAGGAATACGGTGGGAATATGGAGACCCTGATGAAAAAGAAGGAAAAATATTGTTCGCAGAAAGTGAAGACAATATTATTCGATGGATTTCTGCAGAAGATATTTAATCAGCAGCACGGAATAAAAAAGATAACAGATTGTTTTGGAAAAAAATGAAAAAATAATACTTATCTACTAACTCTTAACTACTTAACTACTAAGTCTTAACTACTTAACTACTTATCTAATATTAGATATATTCTAATATACTGTAGGCATAATATAGCCTATTTTTTATTTTGTATTTTTTTGATTTTTATTTTTTTTATTTTTTTATTTTTTATTTAAGAAGTTTTATCTTATCTCCGAAGCGTATCTCGGATATTTTTCTGAGATCGCCGTTCTCTAATTCGACATACTCGCCGTGAATTATTTTTGCATACTCTCCGTCGTCTTCCTCCTCTTCTTGGTCGTATTGGTATGCGTCGTATTCGCCTTCGTCAGCCCAAAAAGCCTCCTCCTTTTCACGACAGTACTTGCAAATATCGTCCTCTACTTCTTCCGATAAAGGCATTTCGCAGTATCTGCAACAGTATTCATCATCCTCTGAAAATATATCGCAATCGTCTTCTTCAACTTCGTCAGGGAGATTCTGCTGTTCTTCCTGAATGAGTTGGAAATGATTCTCCAATGTATCTTCTGGATATGCTGAAACATCGCCCATCTCATCTAAATACTCACCTTTCAGATAAGTATCATATGCTGCAGTACCGATATAGGATACGTGACAATGGCCGCGCTCTACGCCGAACCCTAAAAATCCGCATCCTCTTTTACCTTCGTAATCCTGTACACAATTCATGCAATATCCGAGGATAAGTCCACGCCACATTCCATATCCTTGTTGTGAGCATCCTGGTCGTCCAACGCAGTTCCAGCACTCGCGGCCTGTTTCAGGTAATTCGTCTAAAATCCACTCATCTGGGAAATTCAGATGGTATTTGTATCCGCGGTATGTCTTATATCCTTGCTCTTCATATCTCACGATAGAATCGTAGTATTCCTGTACTTCCATATGTACGTCTACTTCAGATGTAGCAGTAAAATCAGTCATTTTCGCTTAAATGTATCGGGGGATGTTGTACTCTTGATATATTCAAAAAAAGGGTTTCAATTTTATAAAGATAAACTATTTTGTAAACTATTTTGGAAACTATTTTGTAAACTATTTTGGAAACTATTTTGGAAACTATTTTGGAAACTATTTTGGAAATTCTCTCAATGCCAAGGCCATAAATTACGTATATATCTTATTATATAAGGGGTACCATTTTCATCTATATAATATCCATAATCGAAATACCCATAATAATTTACAATTGGGCTTAATGCTACAGCTCCAACGCCAGCTACTGCAGTTCCTTTTCCACCACTAATATGTGTAGCTTTATTACTACGACTAGCTGTATGACTTGAAGTACTATTACGACTAGCTGTATGACTTGCAGTACTAGTACGACTAGCTGTATGACTTGAAGTACTAGTACGACTAGCTGTATGACTTGCCATATGAGCACCACTATATCCTTCGACTAAAGGTGATAATAATAATGAGGATACTATTATAATAGTTAATAAAATCAAAATTGGTAAATTATTCATATATATGTATACGAATAATTTTTACTATTATTATTATTATTCAACTTTATCCAATAGTTCTTCTACTAGGTTGAGTATTGACATAAGATATATCGACTTCCAGTGGAATATTTAATGTATAAAAAAAATCATTTACAGAATTAGTTACAATAGGCATATTTTGGTTAAATGGATTATTTAAAAATGAATTAAAAATAGTTGAAATATTATTTCGTAGAAGATTTCGATTATTTATATTATTATTGTTACTATTATCATTATAATACTCGCGATTATTTAATTCATTTTCCAATCTGTTTGTCTCAGATATAATATATTGTCGAATAATTGTTTCTGGTTCATCGATTTCCATATTCATATCCTGATCTTCTGTATTTTCATTATTTATTTCGGAATCATCAGCAGGTATTAAATCAGGAAGTGATTCGTCATCATCAGAATAATCATATGATACTATATTTGCAGAAGTATCTTGATTCGTAGTAGAACTGCTATTTGGAGTAGTATTATTTATATTTGTATTAACAGGAATATAATCTCGAATATCGTATCTACATACGGGGCATCGTACATTTGTCTCAAACCAGTGCATTAATGGTTCATAATTATACATATGACCACAATGTCGTATGATACAAACATTTTGATTATATTGGAAAGGTTCTAGAGAGATTGGGCAAGTAGTTTGTGACATATTAGGACTCCAATTTATCATATCTGTTGCTATAGTAATCTGTTCATTTGTTGGTCTTACGTTAACATCTTGGTAAGTATAATCATTTACATTTCGAACGATATCTAAATAGTTAAGTCCACCAAACGCATTAAATGTACGGCTTAATGGTGTATTAAAAAAATTGGTTCTTTGGTATGGATTACGAATTATATTTGAACTTGTAGTTGTATTTGCATTCGAAGTTGCGGTTGCAGTCGTATTTACAGTTCTCCTGGTATTTATATTATTATTCACAGATGGTATTGACGAATTCTCTCTAGAAATATAAATATTTCCACATATATCTGTCTGTCCAGAAATAGTCGAGTTTACTCTTGAAAGATAGGCATTCCCAACAATATTTAAACGTGCAATATTATCATTAGCAGCTCTCTCATAAATTCTTAAAATATCTCTCATATTACGATTATAATAACTAATATTTTCATTATAATCAGCAACCATCGTTAAAAGTGATTCGTGCATTTCACTTCCTGTTACTAATCCGATTCCCGAAATATCCATAATAAATACATAAAGATTTGTTTTTATATATGTTAGATAATCAGTATAAATATGGCAACTTCACATAAACAGATTATTAATCCCAATCTCTCAAAATATAAAGGTAAGGGCTATACAGGTCTAGCGAATTTAGGAAATACGTGTTTCTTAAATTCGGCAATGCAGGTTCTACATCATACCTATGAAATCAATGAAATATTAGATAAAATAACTACGCATTTGAATTCCGAAGATGGTTCTCTTATAAACGAGTGGAACGAACTCCGATTATTGATGTGGGCAAATAATGGCGTTATCTCTCCAAATAAATTCGTCCACGGCGTACACCAACTAGCAGTGAAGAAAGGGAAGGATTTATTTACAGGATGGGCACAAAACGATATGCCTGAATTCCTGCTATTTATAATGGATTGTATGCATATGGCAATAAAACGTCCAGTCAATATGCGAATTAGTGGACAAGCGCAAACCACTACAGATAACACTGCTATCGAATGTTATAAACTTCTGCAGACCGTATATTCAACAGAATATTCCGAAATTATGCAAATATGTTATGGTATTTCGGTAACCTATTTAACAACAATGGATTCAAAAACAATACATTCGATTAAACCTGAACAGTTTTTTATGTTGAATTTAGAGATTTTATCGGAAACTGGCCAACCAATCACTTCATTAAATGACTGTTTTAGACATTATACGAAAGACGAAGAACTGGTAGGAGAGAATGCGTGGTATAATGAAAACACTGGAAAAAAAGAAGATATTAAAAAGAATATTAGGTTTTGGAATTTCCCACAAGTGTTAGTGATTGCATTGAAACGATTTTCTATAGATGGTCAACGGAAACTACAGAGTCTCGTAGATTTTCCTTTAGAACAACTTGACCTATCCGAATATGTGGTAGGGTATCATCCAAAGTCCTATATTTATGATTTATTTGGAATATGTAATCATATGGGAGGTGTTATGGGAGGGCATTATACTGCATTTGTTAAAAATGCAGAAAGTAAATGGCTGCATTATAATGATACACAAGTAGAAGAACTCCGAAATATATCGCAAATAGTATCACCTGCTGCATATTGTCTTTTTTATAGGAAACGGTAAAATCTAATACCAAGATTTATAGGAAACGGTAAAACCGAATTTCACGGTTTATAGGAAGAGGTAAAACCGAATTTCACGGTTTATAATGGAAATACTCATTATAAAAATAATCTTGATAAATATATAGATATTAATATAATTAATAAATATGTTTAATTTATCTGTAAATGATATAATTGGAGCAGTTTTTAATATTAAGATTTTTAGCACATTATTTGGTATCTTATGTGTTTACTTTATATCTTATTTAATATCTCTCATAGCATATAGTGGTAAAGATGAAACAACAATATTAAATGGTCGTGCATTAATATTAAATATCTTTTTATTTCCTCATATAATAGGCTCAATATTTACAGTTGGAGGAAGTGCATCTTTAAATGATGCAATTATTAAAGCACAAACATTTTTAAATACACCTACTAGTATTTTCTCTGTGTTATCTTTTATTATTGGGTTTTATTGTATTATTTATTTTGTCGGAATACCAATGACAAATGCATTAAAACCTAGTTCAATATCATTTATTGATTCATTAGCTTGGTTTATATTTACATTATTATTAGTATGCGATTTTTTCGCAATTTTCTTTAATATTTCTTTATCAAATTTAATTTTTGGTAATATTTTAGATAAAATAGAAAGTAAACAATCTGCTTCAGATAATTCATCAAATGATATTAGCGGTGATGAAGTATTTAATATTTCGAATAATATTTATACTTATCACGATGCGCAAGAAGTCTGCTCAGTTTATGGCGCAAAACTTGCGACATATGACCAAGTAGAAAACTCATATAATAAAGGCGGCGAATGGTGTAATTATGGGTGGACAGATGGCCAAATGGCATTATTTCCTACACAAAAATCTACTTGGAATACACTCCAGGGGTCGGAAGAGACGAAAAACCAATGCGGTCGTCCTGGAATCAATGGCGGATTTATGGAAAATCCTCATTTATTATTCGGAATTAATTGTTTTGGAAAGAAACCCCAAGCAACCAATAAAGAATTAAAAATGATGCAAGCAAATCAGAATATTAAAGTACCAAATACTCCACAAGATATTGCAAAAAATGCAAAATTAGAATTCTTGAAAAATAACCAGGATACTTTATTAGTTGTAAATCCATTTAAACGCGGTGATTGGAGCGAATGGTAAACGCACTATCGTAAATACACTATCGCAAACCCAATAATATCCATCGAATATTATAGAATGCTACAATATTCAGATATAGCAAAAAAATATTTCGTACAGAATAAAAAAGAGAATAGATACCGATTATTCCAACTGTTTTGAGAGAATTCCCTTTTACAGAAAAATTATTAAAAACAGAAAAATTATTAAAGACAGAAATATTATGTAAGAAAATATAATATCCAAAATTTAAAAAAAATAAAGTAGAAAACCACACCCTAAATTCTGGATAAAATGGATATTCCCAAAGAAGTCCGAAGAAAAATCCCAAAAATGTATCAGGGTCTGTTCCTAATTGTTCGGTATATCGCGCAACTATATAATATATTTTATAAAACCAACCAATAAATTCAACATATCTCTCAGAGTATATACAATTATTACAAACAATATAATGGAGTTTTAATAGAATACGTTGTGTTTCGGAAGTCCCTATTTTTTTAACACGGTGTAATGTTTTATCAAAATCGAAAATCATATAATCTCCGCGATTTATTTTTTGTTCTATTCCAAAATTTATAAATTCTGTAATCGTATCATTATTAAAATCGGTTAGTCCAATAATAACCCTATAAACATCTATTCCAGTAAATTGATAAAGAATACAATCGCGGTGTGGTATTAAATTCGCGGCTGCACCATATAAATTATGTTTTAGAAAATCGGGTTTTGGATTCGAATAATAAATTTCATTCATTTCTATAAGGGGTTTTAAAATACAAGATTTTTCTGTACAAATTCTGCGAAAAAATTCGGAATTTTGTATTCTCTCAAATCCAGATTTTAAAGACCCCGATAATTCAGAAAAATAAGAATGATAAGTTGTAAAAGATTTATCTGGAACTATATTTAAATATATTACTGCCATAGTTTCTAAAATAGAATATAATTCGAGAGGCAGAACTCCTGTACCGATTCTTCCGTCTGTAATATGATGATATGTTAATATAGAATTAGTTGTATTCATAACTCTATTACTATGTAGAATAGATAAATTCATATATATTTTTATAGATATATATGAAATAGTTTTCGAATATTTTGATTGATTTTTATTATTTAGTTTTTTTAATCCGTTTGGTTTTATTATGTTTTTGAAATCCTGTTCTCTCACGTTTTTCTACTTTTGCAACCATAGTAAATAATTTCTCAAATATATCATTATCTACTATATTCCCATTTTTACATTCATAATTATTTTTTGGTTTTTCTCGTTTCATTGCTAAACCAAATGGTATTGCTTTATTTTTTAATCGTTCTTTATCTTTACCTCCGCCCATTATTTCATCAGTAATAGGTTTAAAACCGCCTCTAATAGATTGTTCAGCATTTTCAGTAAAAGATGAATATATTATATTATCCATTTCGTTCTAATATATGGAATGATAATATTTATTCGAATTATTATCTATATTTTTCTATGAATCATCATTATCAGCAATACTCTTCGCCCTTGGTCGCCCATCGTTATAATTACGCCGAATATCGAAGCCAGATTTCTTTAATTCGCGGTGTTCTCTCAAATAATTCATAATATATTCTACATTTTTCTTATCTGGAATAATATCGCCTAAACATTTTTCGATATATCCATAAGTTAGTCCAGAATATTCTTTCTTTTCATAGATACCGAGAGAACCATCCGAAATTTCGATACGTTTTTTCTGTAATTGATTATTTTGGATATATTTTGTAATCTCTCCAGATAAACTATTTTTTCGTTCTCTCATTTCTTTTATTTTTTCTTGGACAGTTCGCAGTTGATTATCGAGAGAAACCCACGTTTGTATATTTTTTGTAAAAATCTCTTTTTCCGACATTTTTATAATTTTAATTAATAAATAGTTTTTATTACTATATGTTCATTATTTTTATTGTTTTTATTATTATTTATAATAAAATTTATAAATAATATTTTGGAAAATAAAAAGGGAATAAAATTACAAATAATCTAACGACGTCTAGAAGTACGTCTTGCTTTACGACTTTTTGAGTATTTAGGTGTCTTTCTAATAAGACCCATTGTATATTTTCGCATTCGTCCAGTCATATTCTTGAGTTTTCCAAAGATAGTTTTAGAACTCTTACGTTTTCCGCCTCTAATAGTATTCATTGCTATCATATTACCAGTACCTCCCGCAGCGTGTTGTTGCTCAGGAGACCCATAAAGTTGTTGTCCATATGAAGTAGCGCTTCCGCCTATCATTTTGTCGGTGCCCTTTTGTTTAGCCATTGTTAATATACTAAATATATATAATATACAAATATATTTCTCATACTAATAGTATTATAAATCAATATTAGCATTACTAATTATTGATTGTTTTCGCATATTTAATAAAACAAATAATATAGCTAAAATAATAAAAATAAAGAAAACATTATATAGCGCAATAATCCATAAATATAAATAAATTTCATTATAAATTAAATTAAATATTGGTTTCATTAATAAGTCCTTAATATCTTTCTTAATATCTTCATTTTCTGAAAATTTTAAAAATGTATCTCGAATATTTTTCATTTATACTATTTACTAAAAATACAGATTCTTATATGTTATTTAAAAACGCGCGTTTATTAAAATATACTATTGTATTTATTTATGATATACCTATGATTCACGAACCTGATTCTAAATTTAATTTTAAAAAATTAATATTAAATAAGCCAACACAAGTTAGTGGAAGTTATTTTATAAAATTTTCTGTTGATGGAGAACCATTATATATTCAGTCTCCTAAAGCTTCTATAAAACAAATGGTTCTAAATAAATCTTCTAAAAAATCCCATTGTGATTTACTATTCTCTCAAGATAATTCTGAATTTATACAATGGATGGAAAATCTAGAATCACATAGTCATACGAATATTTTTGAAAATCGTAAAGAATGGTTTGAGACAGAGCTAGAAATGGACGATATTGAAAATTCATTTACATCGCCTATGAAAAGTTATAAGTCTGGTAAATTTTATACAATTCGCACTAATATGACACCACGTTTAGGAAAAATTATTACAAAAATATATGATGAGTCAGAGACAGATATACCAGCAGAAGATATTTCTGGAAATATGAGTGTAATTACTATTTTAGAAATACAAGGTATCAAGTGTTCTAGTAAAAATTTTCAAATTGAAATAGAATTAAAGCAGATGTTAGTAGTAAAACCAGTAGACTTATTCGATAAATGTATTCTTAAACCCAAAAATAGAGTGTCCGAACCCAATAATATAATGATTGACCACCAATCGTTCGAAAAAGAAATAATTAATACAAGTATTAATGCAGTACCATTTGAAGAAAATAATCGTAAAATACAAGATAATATAATATCAGAAAAAGAAGATATAAAGGACAATTCTAAAGAGATAACAGATTCGGATTCAGATAATTCATATTTAGGAAAAGATTCAGAAATCGAACAAAATATAAATGAAACTACAAATAATAATATTATTATAGAAACACCTATTCAAATAACAGATGAATTAACTGAAATAAATTTTGATTTAGACGAAATAACTGATATAGAACCTCTAAAAATAAAGGCGAGAGATGATTTATATTATCAAATGTATCGAGAGGCTAGACAAAAAGCAAAATTAGCAAAAGATTTAGCGCTTTCTGCCTATTTAGAGGCAAGAGATATCAAAAATAAATATATGTTAGAAGATGTTTCAGATAGTGATAGTGATATAAGCGATTTAATTGATAATGAAGAGGATGAGGAGGATCAAGAAAATGAATAATAATAAAATGAAAAAGAAGCAGAATATTATTTAGGAAATATTAAAATTATAAAGATACTTTCTAAGCTAAAAACAACCTTTTTGAAAATAAATTTGTCAGGTCTTATTATAAACAAATGTTTAAGGAGTTATTAAGCAAATTTGCAAAATTTGTTGCAACAAAAGAATTTATCGCTTTAATCGTTTTTCTTATTTTAGCGTGGGCCATACTCAATTATTCGACTGATAAAGGAATGATTCGAGATGGAATGGATGTTGGTGCTAGTGATAGCAGTGCTAATGGTGTCAATGCTGCACCATCTGTCTATGCTACTGCTGCTGCTAATACTGCCGTTGCGCCTGTCGCCGTTGGTTCGAATTTAGCATCTGTTACTAACCCTTCTGACCTTTTACCTAAAGACCATAACTCGGAATGGGCTGCTCTTAACCCTGTCAATAATGCTAACCCTGCTGTCCCCGATTTACTCCAAGCTGGTTACCATATTGGATTAGATACTATTGGGCAGACACTCCGTAACCCTAACTATCAGCTCAGATCTGACCCTATTATTCCTAAGGCTCAGGTTGGACCTTGGAATATGTCGACTATTGAACCTGATTTAGGCCGTGTTCCTTTGGAAGTTGGCTCTGGAGGTAAATAATTCAATCAACTATAAACAGACTATAAACAGATAAATAAATCCGCTATATAATAATATTCATCACGATTATTATTATTATAGGAAAATCATAATTTCGGGACCTATATAAAAGAAATAGAAATCTAATCAAAAATGAATAATTTAGATATGTTTGGAACCCTTGTAATCGGTGGCCTATTAATTATTTGTATGTATAAATATTTAGATAATATGAATAGTTTTGATCTAAAATGTATTGTATCTGGTGTTGATGGTAATAAATATTGTGTTCGTGAGAGAAAACAGGTAGATAAAGCCGCCGACCTTTTAGCGAAAACCACCGAAAAATCTAAAAAACTCGTAGAGTATGTATTTAAGAAATATCCGAACCAAGAAAATGCGATTCGTTTAAAAAATGGGTTTAATCCAAAACAAATAATGGAGACATTACCTACAAGTACATATACTGCATATAGTGAGAATAAGGGAGAGAAACTCGCATTCTGTTTAAATGTGAAAAATAAGGAAAATGAGAATTTAATCGATGAAAATACACTTATGTTTGTAGCAATCCACGAACTTAGTCACGTTGCGACGAAATCTATCGGTCATAAAACCGAATTCTGGGATAATTTCAAATTCCTTTTACAAGAGGCAAAAGTTGCAGGAATTCACGACCCTGTAGATTATAAGAAAGACCCTCAAGAATATTGTGGAATGAAAATACACGATAATCCATATTATGATAAATAAATAAAAATAAAACGAAAACATATAAAGCTAAATTATAATAAAGAATATTAATTTTTTATTATATAAAATGATTGAAAAAAACATATTTCAATCGTGGTATACGAGAGATTTACATCCTGTAATCCAACAAAAAATAGATACCTATATTCAATTAAATCCAACATATAAATATCATTTATATTTGGATGAAGATATGGATAAATTCGTAAATACTTTCTTTCCAGGAATTATAGCAGATAGCTATAATAAATTAAATATTATTGTTGCAAAAGTCGATTTTTGGAGATATTTAATATTATATAAATATGGTGGTATTTATTTAGATATGGATTCATCGATTGAATTACCATTAGATAGTCTAATAAAAGATGGTGACGAGGCAATTATTACTGCTGAAGGTAATCCGAATTTATATGTACAATGGGGACTTATTTTTAAAAAAGAGCATCCAATTCTTAAACGAACAATTGATAGAATTGTTAAAAATATCAGAATAAATAGATATCCAAATGATATTCATAAAATGACTGGTCCAACAGTTTATACCGAGGGAATTAATGAAATACATAGAGAATTATTTAATGAAGAACTCGCACATTCTAAAATAGTGACTTCTACTGATATAACATATTCAAAAAATAATATTTCTTATAGGATATACGGTAAAGATTATAATCATTATTTTTCTTTTAAACATAATTTAACTGGATTACTATATAATAATAAAAAACATTGGAGACAAGAGGAAAAAGAAAAACCCTTAATTATTAGTTAAAAATATTATATAAAAATTACCAATAATATATTTTACAAAATATATAAATATTGATAAAAATGTTATATTTAATAATTACAACATCTATAACTAGTAAATATGATAGATATGATTACGAACATAGAAAACAACGATATATTAATTGTATAAATCGTGCTATTGAACTATGTAAAAATACCAATATAAAACTTATAGTTGTAGAAAACAATGGTAAGCGCGATACTTTTTTAGATGATTTAGATTGTATGGTTATTTATACTAATAATAATGAAAGTACTCGTGCACATAAAGGTGTAACTGAATTAGACGATATTAAAACAGTAATTAATACGTTAAATATTACTGATGATGATTATATTATAAAACTAACAGGTAGATATTTATTATTAAATAATAATTTTATTAATATTTGTATAAAAGAAGAATATGAAGCATATGTTAAATTTTTTAATGTTGCTACAAAACAATTTATGTTTAATGATTGTGTATTAGGTCTATTTTGTATAAAATGTAAATATATAAGACATTTTAATTATCAATGTATTGGTCAATCACCAGAAGTCGAATTTGCGACACACGTTAAAAAATCTGTTGAAAATACAAAGATATTAGAAATAACAGATTTAAACTTAGAATGTTGTTTTGCGATTAATAATACTTTTTTAATAGTATAATAAATATAAAAATATAAAATACTAAGATATAGATATAATACACGAAATACTATGGATTTTTATAATGTATGTGTTTTAGATAAAGATGGTAAAGTATCCCAAACATATGAATTTACAGGACAATATGCAAACTTTAGTGAGAGTTCTCTTCAAATACCTATGCAAATTTATACCGATGATTCTATCCGTGCTATAAAAAAGAAAATAATCCAAGCGTTTTCTATAAATAATATTCAAATTGCATATGACGAAATCTACCTCTTTATTCGTATATCAGAATCGTTACCTCTAAAACAAATTTTCGATTCTGTATTTAAATTCGGCGATACAATCGATACACCTATTTTCTCTCAACTACTACAAAATTTAGGATACAGTTCAATAGAATTAAAAAAACCAGCTTATTCCTATTCGGATTTTTTAAACATATTATCATCGAATCCATTAAAAACATATCCTATAATATCACGTTCTCTCGGGCTCAAATTTTCTAGAGAACAAGACCTCGCGTTCCCAATGAATCCATATGAAGTTTTATCGAATTTCAAATATAATAGTTCTGCAAAAAATCCGCTGTTATCTCTAGAAAATAGTCTATTATCTGGTGCGATTAGAACAGATAAATTAGAAACGCCTACTATTTATGTATGTTTAGCAGAGAATATTTTACAACATTTTGAGAGAATACAAATATCAGAAGACCTTTTTTCCTATTATTTTCCAGCACTTTCTAAAAAAAATATTCTCTCAATACCCGATTTAATAAGGTCTAAACAATCCCTTTTAAAAGATTCAAAAAAAATTACAGACACAAAATCTATACAGGTTTATAAGAATATTGAATTATTATATGATATTTATAGAGAAGATGGATTATCGAAACCACTTCCTTACGTAGAAAAAGGTATTCAGTCGATTAATTTATGTATTCATCCTGATGATAATATTCAAATACCAATAGATATTATATTTAAGACAATACACGCTACGGTAGAAGTACCATTTATTAAATATAATCCAGGCACTAGACGAGAGAATATTTATCGACTATATTCTACACATATTAATAAATATGGTGCAAAAGTACCTGATTTAAATCGCGCAAAAATAATACAATTAAGTAAAGAATTACAAACAGGACTAGCTAGTCAAATAACGATGTTTTTACAATATTCGGGTGATATAGAAATTATTATAACAATTAGTAATAAAGCGAATATTTATATATCTGTTATTTCAAAAATATCCCAACAAATCGAAGAAATTGAAGAAATATTAAAAGGCTCCGTAAATTCTATTCTATCAAAAATAGATTATCCGCTTCCACGATTTAATAGTCTATTTTCACCAACTACAGAAATTCGCGATATTAATTATTTTTGGAAACTACCAATTCAGCGAAAATTCGGATTATTTAAAGAGGGATATATAGAATCAGTTTTCCACGTAATCGATGAGAATCCAACACGTTCTGGAGGCGCGAACCTTAAATATCGTCGTGTAGAAAATTATGAAGAAATGAATGCCGAATCTTCAATGATTTTAGATTGGTTTAATGAAACAATTGAAAAGATTCGGCTGGATAGAGAAGAATTAGTACGTAAATTAATGGATTTTTCGAGTATTAGTAGAGACCAAGCATTAATGAAAATGGATATATTTTTAAGAGATCATACAATAATTAATGGAAAATATATTAATTCTGGAGAGAATGTTTTAGAAAATTCGGGATTTCTTACAAATATTTTGATTGAATTAGAAGATGATACTGTAGTAGTAAAAATGGAGGCTATTAATTCTATTTCATATATAAAGCCAATCGAAATATTAATAGATAGTATTTTACGTCTTAAACAATATCCTGATTTAATATCACAATCTCTAACTGATAGAATAAGTGATGCATCAAAACATATTACGAATATTAAAACAGTAGATAAATCACACGTAGATACTGTAGTTATAGTAGGCGTAGGAGTAGGCGATAATAATATACAAGCATTACAATTTGGGAAATCAAATCATTTATCTATTTTTGAAAATGAAGATGAATACTCAGACGAAACAATAGAAGAAAAAGGAATTGAATTTGAAGACGATGACCAAAACCCAGTAACAGTATTAGAAGATAAAGATACGATGGATTTTTTCAATAATTTAGATGAATACCAAGACGCAGAATTTGATTTTGAAATATTAGATGATAGTGATAATGACTCAGAGAAAGAAGAAGAAATGAAGTTACCAGAAGCATCAGTAGAAGCAAATGCTGATATTGACCAAGAAGAAGATTCCGATGATGATTCAGAAGGCGGTATCTTTTTCGAAGGTGGTACAAAAGATAGTTTCCCTTATTATAAGGGCGGTTCATCATATGAGAGAGAATTAGATGGAAAACCATTAAAAACACGTAATGATAATATTATATTATCGCGCCTTAAAAATAGGGAAAAACGATTATTTCTTAGTACGGATAGCGAGAATAAATTTTTCAATCGATATTCACGTATATGTCCTGCATTCCGTCAACCAGTTATTTTATCGGATGAAGAAAAACGTAAAGTAGACGCAAAAGATACAGAAAATCAAATGAAATATGGTAATACCGAAACATCTTATGCAAAGGCTATCCAATATGGAACAGACCCGAAATCACTAAATTGGTATACTTGTCCTAGATATTGGTGTTTAAAAACAAATATGCCTCTTACACAAACTGAAGTCGATTCTGGCGTATGTGGAAAAATTATACCACAGGGGTCTAAAACAATACCACCAGGTCATTATATTTACGAGTTTAATAAGGGAACCCAACATTCAAATCCAGATGGGTCTTATCGCGATAATGTACCTGGATTTTTAGTAAATGATAATCATCCAGATGGATATTGTATACCGTGCTGTTTTAAAGAATGGAATAAGCCACAAAAGGCAAAACAAGAACAATGTATGGGAAAAACCGACCCAAAATCAAAAGTACAAGCAGTTGGAAATAAACAAAACACTATTTTAAAAATCGAGTCAATACCATTAGACCAAGGGAGGTATGGATTCCTGCCTCTCTCTATTCAGCGATTTTTAAGAATAAATAATCAGTCGGCAGTACAACCAGATAATCCATCGGTTTTAAAAGCTGACGGTGAAACAATGTTACGAGTAGGTGTAATACAGCATCCAAGAAAATCGTTTATTGGATGTATTGCGGATTTATATTCTAGAAAGCGAAAAATAGTACCACCTGTAACAATCGAAAAAATGTGTGCTAATATTGCAGATGCAGTTTCATTAGATATATTTGTGACTGCTAATAATGGTGCACTGCCTTCAGTATTCAAACAAAATAAAAATAATAAATCGCAGGATAGTTCTCTCGATGAAAGTATGTTTAAGAAAACCATTAATATGGAGAATAATATACAACGCGATTTTTATGAACAAACTGTTACTGCATATAATAATTTCAAAGAGTTTTTGATAAATGAAGC
>Ga0214921_10004219_pt1 | contig 21339 bp, 35 predicted proteins | sample LL1505_MetaG_FD_177992 | JGI IMG/M metagenome (GOLD analysis project Ga0214921, IMG submission 177992) | Freshwater microbial communities from Lake Lanier, Atlanta, Georgia, United States - LL-1505 | ecosystem: Environmental > Aquatic > Freshwater > Lake | place: USA: Georgia | collected...
AATTCGCTCTCGATTAGCCAGCATTTCAGCGATCCAACTTGGCTCAAAGCGCCCTTCGGCAACGCAAACTGCTGAGCCCACTAAGTTGCGCACCATTGAATAACAGAATGCATCTGCCACAACTTGGGCTACCAACAACCCATCTTCTTTGCGCTCCCAATGGAAAGTTTCAAGGGTTCGGATAGTTGTGGCGCCTTCACGGAATTTACAGAAGGCAGCAAAATCATGTTCACCTAGTAGCAGTGCACTAGCTTCATTTAAACGAGCCAGATCTAGCGGGCGATACCAACTGGCCCGGTCATAACGATCAAGCGGATTAATTGCCTTATTGCTATCTACAATCTGATATTTGTAATGACGACGTAGCGCTGAAAAGCGGGCATGGAAACCTTCGGGCGCAACTTCAATTTCCAAAACTCTCAGATCAGTATCAAGTAAACGATTTAGCCGATATGCCAGATCAGATAAATCAGTACTTTCTGGAACATCGACATGAATTATCTGTGCAGTTGCATGAACCCCGGCATCGGTACGTCCAGCCACAATACTTTCGCATTGATGGCGCGAAACAGTTGAGAATGCTTTTTCAAATTCGTCTTGTACCGTGCGGCGATCTGGTTGTTTTGCCCAGCCCGAAAAGTTTGTCCCGTCGTAAGTAAGTTTGATCTTTAAACGAAGAAACCCACCCTCAGGAAAGAGAGTGGGTTCCGACATTTGAGTTGAAAACTAAGTTTTAAAGGCTTAGTTATCTTTCTCAGTTAATACTTCGATGACTGCCATAGGCGCATTGTCACCCTTGCGTGGACCGACTTTGGTGATACGTGTGTAGCCACCATTGCGGGTTGCAAAACGTGGACCAATTTCAGTAAAGAGGTGATGAACAACGCCCTTGTTAGCAATTGTTGCTAGAACGCGACGACGAGCATCGAGGTCACCCTTCTTTGCAAAAGTAATTAGCTTCTCGGCCAATGGACGAAGACGCTTTGCCTTTGCTTCAGTTGTAGTGATCTTGCCGTGCTCAAATAGTTGCTCTGCAAGAGTTCCTAGAATGTGGCGCTCGTGTGATGGGCCACTGCCCAAGCGAGGACCTTTAGTTGGTTTTGGCATTTTTCTCTCCTAGGCCTGATCTGCTTCAACGAAATCATCGTCAACAGCTGCGTTGTAGTTCTGGTGCTTAGTTGGATCGAAACCAGCTGGGCTGTCCTTAAGTGACATTCCCATTGAGACCAACTTTGCCTTGACCTCATCGATTGACTTTGAACCAAAGTTACGGATATCTAGTAGATCAGCTTCTGAGCGATTTACTAGTTCACCAACTGTGTGAATGCCTTCGCGCTTCAAGCAGTTGTATGAGCGAACTGTTAGATCTAGGTCTTCGATTGGAAGTGCTAAGTCAGCGGCAAGAGCTGCATCCATAACAGATGGCCCCATTTCGATTCCTTCAGCATCTAGATTTAATTCGCGTGCAAGACCGAATAGTTCAACCAAAGTCTTACCAGCTGATGCAACTGCATCGCGTGGCTTCATTGATGGCTTAGCTTCAACATCGATTACTAAACGATCGAAGTCGGTGCGCTGCTCAACACGAGTAGCTTCAACTTTGTAAGTAACTTTCAAAACAGGTGAGTAGATAGAGTCAACCGGAATACGGCCAATCTCTGCCCCAGCTTGCTTGTTCTGAACTGCAGTTACATAACCGCGACCGCGCTCGACTGTTAGTTCGATTTCGAGGTTCGCTTTATCGTTAAGTGTTGCAATGTGTAGCTCTGGGTTATGTACTTCAACGCCAGTAGGAACTGCAATGTCGGCGCCAGTTACGGGACCAGCACCAGTCTTACGGATGTATAGAACGCTTGGTTCATCGTTATCTGATGAAAGAACAAGGTTCTTAATGTTAAGCACGATATCTGTGAGATCTTCCTTAACGCCTTCAAGAGTGGTGAACTCATGTAGAGCGCCGGCAACGCGAATGCTGGTAACTGCTGCACCTGGGATAGATGAAAGCAGCGTACGACGCATGCTGTTGCCTAGGGTGTAACCGAATCCTGGCTCTAGCGGTTCAATGATGAACCGTGAGCGATGCTCGGAAACTACTTCTTCACTGAGGGTGGGACGTTGTGCAATTAGCACTGTTGCTCCTCTTTCTCTTGGTAATCCACTATTTGATCACCGGGTTGGTTATTACTTGGAATAAAGTTCGACGATTAACTGCTCTTCAACTTGGGTGTCGATAATTGATCGAGCTGGTGTGGAGTGAACGATGATGCGCATCTGCGAACCAACAACTTCCATCCAGGCTGGAACTGACTTTTCGCCAAGTTCGGCGCTAGCCACAATGAACGGGGTTAGGTCTAGTGACTTTGGTAGAACATCAATGATGTCCATCGCTGAAACACGGAATGAAGGAATGTTTACCTTCTTGCCATTTACCAAGAAGTGTCCGTGACGAACTAGCTGACGTGCCATGTCGCGGCTCTTTGCAAAGCCAGCGCGGAAGACGACGTTATCTAGACGTGTTTCAAGGATTACCAGAAGATTTTCACCAGTCTTGCCTTGCTTACGGTTAGCTTCTTCGTAGTAACCACGGAATTGCTTTTCTAGAACGCCGTAAATACGTGCGCACTTTTGCTTTTCGCGCATCTGTAATAGGTATTCAGATTCCTTGGCACGACCACGGCCGTGTTGTCCTGGTGGATAAGGACGTGATTCGATCGGACACTTTGGTCCATCGCACTTTGCGCCCTTAAGGAAGAGCTTTACTTTTTCGCGACGGCAACGCTTGCAGTCTGCTCCGGTATAACGAGCCATTTATTCTCTTCCTTCCTTAAACTCGACGTGGCTTGCATGGACGGCAACCGTTGTGAGGAGCTGGAGTTACATCTGAGATGGCTCCAACTTCAAGACCGGCTGCTTGTAATGAACGAATTGCAGTTTCGCGACCAGAGCCTGGGCCCTTTACGAAAACATCAACTTTCTTTAAGCCATGCTCTTGCGCGCGACGAGCTGCTGCTTCTGCTGCAAGCTGCGCTGCGAAAGGTGTTGACTTACGTGAGCCCTTGAAACCAACTTGGCCAGATGATGACCAAGAGATAACAGCGCCGGTTGGATCTGTAATAGAGATGATCGTGTTGTTGAAGGTTGACTTGATGTAAGCCTGTCCAACAGCAACGTTCTTCTTCTCTTTCTTACGCAGCTTAACTTTGCCCTTTGCGCCGCCTTTAGCGGTAGCAGCGGTCTTTGATTTAGGAGCGGCCATTACTTAGTCACCTTCTTCTTACCTGCAATTGCCTTACGTGGTCCCTTACGGGTACGAGCGTTTGTATGAGTGCGCTGACCACGAACAGGAAGTCCCTTGCGGTGACGAATACCTTGGTAGCTTTGAATTTCAACTTTACGACGAATGTCGCCTGCGATTTCGCGGCGTAGATCGCCTTCAATCTTAAAGTTAGCCTCGATATATTCACGAAGCTTTGCGAGTTCTGGTTCTTGTAGATCCTTAACGCGCACATCTGGGCTAATGCCAGTTGCCGCTAAGGTCTTCTGTGAACGGGTAAGACCCATTCCGAAGATATAGGTAAGGGCGACCTCAAGGCGCTTTTCGCGCGGAAGATCGACACCAACTAAACGTGCCATTTATATTCTGCCTTTTCATAATCCGGAAGGTGCTGCCGCAATGCACCCTAAGCTTTCGCTTAAGCCTCGGCCTACCGGTCCAAGGGTCTGTGCTAATTTCTTAGCCCAGTCGCACCACGCGTTCTTGATTAACTTCTTGCGAAACTAACCAATTCTTATTTAGTTTTTGTACTGCTTTGAGAAAATTTATCCTTGACGTTGCTTGTGACGAAGATTCTCACAAATGACCATGACGCGACCACGGCGACGAATAACTTTGCACTTATCGCAAATCTTCTTCACGCTTGGGTTCACCTTCATTTGTCAGACTCCTCAATCACTTGTAACGATAAATAATGCGACCTCTTGTTAGGTCATATGGACTTAGTTCTACGATCACACGGTCAGCTGGCAAAATACGAATGTAGTTCTTTCGCATCTTTCCGCTGATGTGCGCAAGAATCTTGTGCCCATTAGTTAGCTCCACACGAAACATTGCGTTAGGAAGCGCTTCAGCAACGGTGCCTTCGATTTCGATCGCACCATCTTTACTAGCCAAGCGTTACCTTCTTCTCTGATTCAACTCATCGGTGTCGATAAGCATGGAGCAGCCACTTTAAAATTCTGGAAATTATCTAAAACTTAAAAAGTCCTAAATCCCCAAGATTCGCAAGTGACGCGAAGGGTTAGTCTAAAGCGAGCGGGAGAATAAGGGAAATCGGTCAATTTGGCTGGATTGACTCACAGGGCTGTGAATATCGAGCTGGCCAACAGCGCAGCCAGCCCCAAAAAGACCGATCCAGCCCCTGCTGCCCCAGCAATGGCACCCGCTGAGGCCGGAACCACGAACTGACCCACCCGATTTGCCGTCAATCGGGCCGAAATGGCTAGCGCCCGATCTTGCGGGCGGGCAATACGAGAGACCAGCGACATGGTTAAAGGCTGGCCAACGCCGAGGGCAAAGCCAGCGATTGCCACAGCGATACCGAGCGAAATTGGGGTGCGAGCGAAGAACATGGCGGCGCAAAAGATGGTGGATGCAATGATGCTGCTGACCATTAAGAAATGTGACCCTAATTTTTGCGCAATAGCACCCAAGAAGATACGCGAGAACATCGACGTACCAGCACGGATCGCCAAAATAACACCAACTGCAAATGGCGAAAAGTTATTCTCCGTGCCGAAGAGTGGCAAGAAAACAATTAGGACATCAACAGCAGATGAAACTGCAAGTGAAATATAAATCGCCTTGCCCATGCCAGGTTGCTTAAGCATTGAAACTGCGGCAGTAAATGTTCCACCCTCATTCACACTTTGTTCGATAGCAATTTTCTGATTACGCCAATAAAAAGTTGGTAACAATGCAATCAACGCTAGTCCTGCTGCCGCAAGAAATCCGGTAGAAGTTGATTTGGGTAGTACGCCATTAGAACCAGCAACTACGCCGCCAACTAGTGGGCCAACCATTTGGCCTAGCGAAGCTCCGAAAGCGTAGTAGCCAAAGAAGCCATCTAGTTTATCGTTGGGACTACGGGTTGAAATCATGGTCTGTCCCCCGACCACGCCAATTAAGTGTGAAATTCCAATTGCAGCAGTCGCGACCATCAGCAAAAGGAGAGTATTGATAAAAGCAAAACCAATCGCCAGTAGAAACATAGTTGATGCACCAAAGACTATGTATTTTGCTTCACCAAACCGACCAACGTTCTTACCCAAAAACAAAGCCAACACAATTGGGAAGAGGGCATACACCGCTCCTAGCACACCAATTTGTGCAGGAGTTGCACCGATTTCTAGCGCCCGATAAGTAATCATTGGGCGAATCAGTGAAACGCTGGCTAAAGTCGATGATGAACTTATTAACAAGATCACGATCCACTTTGGCATGCGCACTGAAATCACCTAACTCGTTATTGCTTTTTGGCCTTTATCTTCCGTCTGACTTTAGCGATCGAAGGCCCGATAATAACTAGGAAGAGCGTTAGATAAAGAATCTTAGATAATGGAGAGGCAACCAGAGTTCCGTAATCACCAGCACTAATTTGCAGCGCTCTTCGGAATTGCAGCTCAAGATTTGGCCCGAGAATCAAGCCCAAGATTAACGGCGTAATTGGCATTCCGTATCTGCGGAATAGGAAACCAACTATGCCAATTGCAATTGCCACCGAAAGATCAAAAGTCGAAGTATTAAGCGCATACGCACCTAACATGGCAAAAGAAACAATTCCAGCAAATAGGTAAGTACGTGGAATCTTCAACAATTGCACCCAAAATCGCACCAGCGGCAAGTTAAGAATCAGCAATAAAGTATTGCCAATAAATAAGCTAGCAATCAAAGTCCAAATCAAAGCTGGGTTTGTAGTAAATAGAAGTGGCCCAGGTTGAATTTGGTAGGTTTGAAATGCCACCAAGATAACTGCAGCTGTCGCTGAAGTTGGTAAGCCAAGAGCCAAAAGAGGAACTAGTGCACCTGCAGCGTTGGCATTATTTGCGGCTTCTGGTCCAGCAACGCCTTCGATTGCACCTTTACCGAACTCATCTTTATTCTTCGAGAGTGATTTTTCAACCGAATAACTCAAGAAGGTAGGAACTTCAGATCCACCGGCAGGAATAATTCCTAATGGGAAACCGATTGCAGTTCCGCGCAACCATGGTTTCCATGATCGCTTCAAATCATTGCGCGACATCAATGCGCGGCCTTTCATAGGAATGATCTTCCAGCCAGTATCTCTAAATCGGCTAGCAATATAGAGAGCTTCGCCAAGTGCGAAGATTGAAACAATCACAGTTACAGTTTCAATGCCTTCAAGAGCCGCGTCATTTCCGAAGGTCAATCTAGAGAGACCGGATTGCAAATCTGCTCCAACTAAACCAAGAACTAAGCCAACTGAAAGTGAAATAAAGCCACGAATTTGCGACGAACCAAGTAGCGATGAAACAGTAGAAAAAGCCACCAACATAAGGGCTACATACTCAGCAGAGCCCACTTGGATTGCCCAATCCGCAATAGTTGGCGCAGTAAAAGCCAATATGAGCGTGGCAATCGTGCCCGCCACGAATGAGCCAATAGCTGCAGTTGCCAGAGCTGCGCCAGCGCGACCATTTCGCGCCATCTTGTTACCTTCTAATGCGGTAATTACTGAGCCGCTCTCACCCGGAGTATTAAGCAAAATTGAAGTTGTTGAACCGCCATACATCGCGCCGTAATAAATAGCGGCAAACATGATCAAGGCAGATGATGGCGAAACTGTGTAAGTAATTGGCAGCAGCAACGCAATTGCAAGCGCCGGACCAATCCCAGGAAGAACACCAACTAAAGTGCCTAGGAATGTTCCAAGTAGTCCGAACATCAAGTTCGAAAGCGTTAAGGCACTAGCGAAACCTTCGAGTAAGGCGTTGAAACTACTCACATCAACCCCTTAAAAATGCCAGAAGGAAGTGCCACGTGCAGGAACTTGGTAAATGAGAAATAAATTATGGTTGATATCAAGACTGCGATACCCGCTGCCTTCATCAAATTCTTATTACCAAATGAATAAGAAATTCCAATAAAGGTAACAGTATTGGCAATCACAAAACCTGCGCGTTCGATAAGCAGCAGATACGCGAAAAGAGATGCTAGAACTACTAGAAAAGTTCGCAGATCAGATTTCTCAATTTTGTCGCCGGGTTCTAGCCCCTCAGGTAGCGCTAAATCCCCACGCAAAACTTGAATAAAGAGAATCGCACTCAGGATCATGAGTAAGACAGAAACTATGTATGGAAATAGCTTTGGGCTAATGGTTAAGTTGATCTCAGGAAGCTCTGTGCGCCATGTATCCCAAAAAACTAGAACGCCTAGGGCAAAGAGCGAGCCCACAAATGTGAGCTCGCTCTTTGCTCCAGCTTTAAACTTCATTAGGTTAGTTAAACCTAATTACTTGATTAGCTTGAACGCAGTTAGAACAGCAATAATGTCCTTATTTTCTTTTGCTAACCAAGTTGTAAATGCAGCGCCTGAGCGATATTCATCGATCCAAGACTTAGCTACAAGTACATCCTTCCATGACTGTGTTTCATGAACAGTGTCCATTACCTTTACAAAGTTAAGGTAATCAGCGGCTGATAGATCAGCTGGAGCCAAGATTCCACGCCAGTTTCCAAAGGTCAAGTTAATCCCTTGTTGAATCAAAGTCTTACCCTTGATTGTTGATAGTGGCTTAGGTGAGGTAACTGCCAAGATACGCATCTTGCCAGCAGCAACATAGCTAGCGAATTCTGAGGTTCCAGAAATACCAACTGCTACGCGACCTGAGATTACATCTGGAACTAGAGTTCCGCCGCCTGAGTAAGGAATGTAGTTCAGGTCAGTTGCCTTAACGCCAACACCTTCAGCAAGGGTTGCGATTGTTACGTGGTCAACTCCACCGTAGTTACCGCCACCCACTGCAACAGTCTTTGGATTTGATTTGATATCACTTAGCAAATCATTAATTGTCTTGTACTTAGAGTTCATTGGAACTGCAAATGCCTCAGCTTCACGAAGGAAGCTAGCAACTGCCTTGTAGTTAGTAATTTCTAACTTTGAACCATTTGTTGCAAGTCCACCAGGCATCGCAAAACCGGTAATCAATCCAATATCTGAGCGACCCTTTTGATCTGTAAAGTAGCCAAGACCAAGAGGAGCATTGGTGCGATAAGTAACTGTGTAATCCTTAAGAAGTTCTTCTTTCTTAAGCGCGTCACCTAGTGCGATTGCGGTAGTGCCATATCCGCCACCGATTGCAGATGAGGCTACGAATTCAAATGAGCCTAGCGCCTTAAGGCCTGCGTACCACCATTTGGTTTTGCCTTTGAAAGTACCAGTAGTAACTTCTAGACAAGTTAAGTCTGATCCGTTTACGCCAGTTCCTTTAGAAACTTTGCCAATCTGAGTAGGTGAACAATCAAGACCAACTTTGGCTTTTGCAGCTGGAACATTTCCCGCGTTTGCAACGCCTGTACCCGATGCGATTAGCGCGATAGTTGTTACAACTACGCCTACGCGAGTTATTTTCTTCAACATAGAATAATTTCTCTCTATTCTTATTATGTAGCTCCGAGGATGGAGATTTGGCATAACCTAACTTTCCGCAGCGTGGAATAATAGGCAAAGCGGTAACAAAGAGGTAACGATTTCGCCCAAAATTCGAGCCTGAATAAGCGAAGAGACTACAAAAGCGAGGAAATCTCAATCCCTAAGGTGCCGAGCTTTTCGCGGCCACCATCGAGTGCGGTCAAAACAAAAGGCTTGCCATCGGGTGCAATGCAGTAGCTGTTTTCAAAGTGAGAGCCGCGAGATTTGTCGTTTGAGACAACGGTCCAGTTATCTTTTAGGACTTTAGTCTTATGAGTGCCACGAGTGATCATTGGTTCAATCGCAAGGGCCATGCCAACGACAATCTCTGGGCCAAAACCGGGCTTGCCAAAATTTAACACGTGAGGCGCTTGATGCATTTCAGTACCGATACCGTGGCCACCATACTCCTGCAGAATTCCATACTTACCTTGGGCGTCGGTATAACTTTCAATGGCGTGGCCAATATCGGAAAGCTTGGCACCTAAGTGGCCAGCAGCGATCCCTCGCCACATTGATTCTTCGCAGACATCCATCATTTTTTGATCTGCTGGATCAACGTTGCCGACACCAATTGAGAACGCTGCATCGCCATGCCAGCCTTCAATTATCGCGCCGCAATCAATTGAAACTACATCGCCATCTTCAATAACTCGATCACCTGGAATACCGTGAACAATTTCGTCATTAATCGAGATACAAATTGTGGCCGGAAACCCGTGATAACCCTTAAAATTTGAAGTTCCGCCACCTCGTTTAATATTTGCCGCAGCGATTGCATCAAGGGCATCAGTGCGCATACCTACTTTGATCGAATCTTTAAGCAGCGCCAGAGTTTCTCCAACTAATAAACCAGCACGACGCATGACCTTTAATTGATCAAGGGTCTTTATCTGGATATCCACGGCTAAATTATTTACTAATTTATTAACTAATGCGGCTAAGTGCGGTGGTGGCGCGCTCAGTAATTTCAGAAACGGCGCCAGTTGCGCTAATTGTGATGAGTAAACCTTCGCCGCGATAGAAAGCAATGATTGGCGCAGTTTGCTCGTTATAGACCTCTAGGCGACGAGCAATAACTTCAGCCTTGTCATCTTCGCGTTGGTATAGCTCTCCTCCGCATGAGTCACACTTCTGCGCTGATGCCGGCGCAGGTGCACCACAACCACGACAAGTTAACCGGCTTGAAAGACGCTCGATAATTTCAGAATCAGCAATATTTAATTCCAGAACCGCATCTAGTGGGCTCTTCTGTTCAGCCAGAATTGCGCGAAGAACTTCGGCTTGCACAACATTGCGCGGGAAACCATCAAGTAAAAAGCCATTAGCTACATCATCGTGAGTTAAACGATCTTTAACCATCGCGTTCGTTACTGAATCTGGTACCAGCTCGCCACGATCCATAAAACCTTTTGCTTCTTGGCCAAGTGGGGTGCCAGCTTTTAAATTGGCACGAAAAATATCGCCGGTAGAGATATGCGGAATTGAGTAGTGCTCGGCTAAGAAAACTGCTTGTGTTCCTTTACCAGCACCTGGTGGGCCTACCAGGACTAGACGCATTACTTAAGGAATCCCTCATATGAACGCTGTTGCAATTGGCTTTCGATCTGCTTTGCAGTATCTAGACCAACACCAACGACAATCAGAATTGCAGTTCCACCAAATGGGAAATTCTGGTTTGCACCGAATAACACAAGCGCCAAAATTGGAATTACGGCAACTAGCGCTAAGTAAAGTGAACCTGGAGCTGTGATACGCGAGAGTACATACTGCAGATATTCAGCAGTTGGACGTCCGGCACGAATACCAGGAATGAAACCACCGTACTTCTTCATGTTGTCAGCAACTTCTTCTGGGTTGAAAGTAATTGCGACATAGAAGTAAGTGAAGAAAATAATTAGTAGTGCGTATGAAGCGATGTAAATTGGGTGGTCGCCCTTTACGAAGTTACGTGAAATCCATACCGCCCAGGCTGCTTGACTGTTTGTGAAGTTAGCAATCAGCGAAGGAATATAAAGTAGAGATGAAGCAAAAATTACTGGGATAACGCCAGCTTGGTTTACCTTAATTGGAATATAGGTACTGGTTCCGCCATAAGCCTGACGACCAACCATGCGCTTGGCATATTGGACCGGAATTCTTCGTTGCGCCTGTTCAACGAAAACAACGGCAGCAACAACTAATACACCAACAGCTAATACGAAAATAAAGGCAAATAGACCTTTTTGTAACTTAATTGACCACAAGTTAGATGGGAAACCGGCTGCGATCGAAGTAAAGATCAAGATCGACATACCGTTACCGACACCGCGATCAGTGATTAATTCACCAAGCCACATAATTACCGATGTTCCGGCAGTCATAACGAAAATCATCGTAACAATGCGCTGCCATGAAGTGTCAGGAATAATTGCTTCGGAACATCCAGAGATCAAACGTCCTGGTGTGCGAGCTACTGCGATCAAACCAGTTGATTGCAATACCGCTAAACCAATTGTTAAGTAACGGGTGTATTGAGTTAGCTTGGCAGTTCCTGATTGTCCTTCTTTTTTAAGGGTCTCAAAACGAGGAATAACCACAGTCAAAAGCTGCACAATGATCGATGCAGTGATGTAAGGCATGATTCCAAGTGCGAAAACAGATAGCTGAATTAGCGCGCCACCTGAGAACAAGTTAATCAAACCGAATAGACCACCTGATTGCACATTCTTTAAACAAGATTGAACTGCTTCGTATGAAACACCTGGGGTCGGAACTACTGAGCCAAAGCGAAACAAAGCCATGATCGAAAGAGTGAAGAAGATCTTCTTGCGAAGCTCTGGCGTTTTAAAGGCCATTCCGAATGCTGAAAGCATTTAACTTCTCCCTCTTTCGATTAAGACTTTTTAATATGGTCAGATACTAATTGGTGCTATTTATTAAAGGTTGTTAGCAGATCCGCCAGCAGCTGAGATTTTCTCAATTGCTGAGTTTGAGAACGCATGAGCAGTAACAGTTACCTTCACAGCAATGTCACCATTGCCGAGAACTTTAACTGGCAAGCTATCGCGAACTGCGCCTTTGGCGATTAGATCAGCAACAGTTACATCGCCACCCTTTGGGTAGAGCGCATTAATTGTTGAGACGTTAACAACCTGGTATTCAACGCGGGCTGGGTTCTTGAAACCACGTAGCTTAGGCAAGCGCATTACGAGAGGTAGCTGACCACCTTCGAAACCTGCACGAACTGTGTTACGGGCACGAGTACCTTTTCCACCACGACCGGCAGTCTTACCTTTTGATGCTTCACCGCGACCTTTACGAGTCTTAGCTTTCTTAGCACCTGGGGCTGGACGTAAATGATGAAGTTTTAGTGTCATTTTTATTCGACCTCTTCAACCTTGATTAAGTGGCGAACTGCATGAACCATGCCACGAATTTCTGGACGATCTTCTTTAACAACAACATCATTGATGCGCTTTAGTCCGAGTGAACGCAAAGTATTGCGTAGCTCTGGCTTGCTGCCGACCTTTGAACGAAGTTGAGTAACTTTTAAACGTGGCATTAGGCACCTACCTGAATCTGTGAAGCACGAATAATTGCTGCAGGTGCAACATCTTCTAGTGGACGACCGCGTCGCGCAGCGATTGCAGCTGGGCTCTCGAGACGACGTAGTGCATCAGCGGTTGCGTGAACCATGTTGATTGCATTATTTGATCCGAGTGACTTGGTTAGTACATCTGTGATGCCTGCACATTCAAGTACGGCACGAACTGGACCACCAGCAATAACTCCGGTACCAGGTGAAGCTGGGCGAAGAAGAACTACGCCAGCTGCATTTTCGCCTTGAATTGGGTGAGGGATCGTTCCTTGGATACGTGGAACAGTGAAGAAAGATTTCTTTGCTTCTTCAACTGCCTTAGCAATCGCTTGTGGAACTTCCTTGGACTTTCCGTAACCAATACCAACTTGGCCATTGCCGTCGCCGACAACTACAAGTGCGGTGAAGGAGAAACGACGTCCACCCTTAACAACTTTAGATACGCGGTTAATGAAAACCACGCGCTCCATAAATGGATTCTTTTCCTGTTGGCGGTCATCACGACGTTCGCGCTTTTCGCGACGGTCGTTACCCTTTGCAGGCGCTTCTGATGAAGCGTTCTTTGTTGGGTCAATGGCCATTAGAACTCCAATCCATTTGAACGAGCTGCATCAGCAAGAGCTGCGATGCGACCGTGGTACTGGTTACCAGCGCGATCGAAAACAACTGATGAAATACCAGCTGCTGTTGCGCGCTTAGCAATTAGCTCGCCAACTGCGCGAGACTTTGCAGTCTTGTCATCAGTTGAGTTGCGGAAATCTGCTTCCATTGTTGAAGCAGAAACGATTGTCTGACCAAGTTCATCGTTGATCACTTGAACGAACAAGTGACGAGTTGAACGTGATACAACAAGACGTGGACGAGTCGCGCTTCCGGCAATCTTCTTGCGAAGGCGGAAGTGACGACGACGGCGGGCATTAGTTGCCGAACCTTTGCGGACTTTTACACCGATTGCCATTACTTCTTACCCGTCTTTCCTTGCTTGCGGCGAACGACCTCGCCGGCTAAACGCAAGCCCTTGCCCTTATAAGGATCGGCCTTACGTAATTTCTTAACTTTCGCAGCTGTTTCACCAACAAGTTGCTTGTCGATGCCAGAGATATGGAACTTAGTTGGTGATTCCACCTTGTAAGTAATTCCTTCTGGAGCTGGGAAGGCGATGTTGTGGCTGTATCCGAGTTGGAACTCAAGATCTTTGCCCTTTTCGGCAACGCGGTAACCAACACCAACAATTTCAATTGTTAGTGAGTATCCATTTGTTACGCCCTCGACCATATTCGCAACTAGCGAACGTGATAGACCATGAAGTGAACGAGTTACGCGCTCTTCATTTGGACGAGCAACGGTGATTACGCCATCGCTCTGAGAAACTTGAATTGGCTCAGCAACGTTGATTGCTAAAGAACCCTTAGGTCCCTTAACTGCAACATGCTGACCATTGATTGAAACTTCAACGCCGCTTGGAACGGCAATTGGCATACGACCGATACGTGACATTAGCGATCACCACACATAGGCGAGAACTTCTCCGCCTACGCCCTGCTTGTTGGCTTGCTTATCAGTAAGCAATCCAGATGAAGTTGAGATGATTGCAACGCCAAGACCACCAAGAACTTTTGGTAGCGCAGTTGACTTTGCGTAAACGCGAAGTCCTGGCTTTGAAACGCGACGAAGCCCAGCGATTGAACGTTCGCGGTTTGCACCGAACTTGAGTTCAAGAACTAGCGTCTTGCCAACGCTGTCGGGAGTTTCAGTAACTTCGAAAGAAGAAATGTAACCCTCCTGCTTTAAGATTTCAGCGATACGTGCCTTAACCGATGAAGACGGCATTGAAACCGAATCATGGTAGGCAGAGTTCGCGTTACGCAGACGTGTAAGCATGTCTGCGATCGGATCTGTCATTGTCATACGTGGCCTGTGGCCTTTCTCGAACTGGTTTCTTCACAATCTGTGAAGACCTATTTCGTTGTAGTTAGTGGAGCAGGGTTAGAAATTTCTCTCGGATTACCAGGAAGCCTTAGTGATACCAGGAAGTTCGCCGCGGTGTGCCATCTCGCGGAAGCAGATACGGCAGATGCCGAACTTTTGGTAAACAGAGTGTGGGCGACCGCAACGTGAGCAACGGGTATAACCGCGAACCTTGAACTTAGGCTTGCGAGCTGCCTTTACTTTGAGTGATGTCTTTGCCATTTTTTATGCCTCCTTGAATGGAAAACCGAGGTGCTTAAGAAGCGCACGGCCTTCGTCATCGTTGCGAGCAGTAGTAACAATGGTGATATCCATACCGCGTGGGCGATCTACCTTGTCTTGTTCGATTTCAGTGAATACAACCTGCTCGGTTAGACCGAAGGTGTAGTTACCCTTGCCATCGAATTGCTTTGGTGAAAGACCGCGGAAGTCACGGATACGTGGAAGTGAGATGGAAAGTAGACGGTCGGCAAATTCCCACATGCGATCGCCACGTAGTGTTACGTGTGCACCGATTGGCATATTTTCGCGAAGCTTAAACTGCGCGATTGATTTGCGTGACTTAGTTACTTGTGGCTTCTGGCCGGTAATTGTTGCTAGATCGCGGATTGCGCCTTCGATTAGCTTTGAATCACGAGCAGCTTCGCCAACACCCATGTTTACAACGATCTTGGTCAATGAAGGAATCATCATTGTGTTCTTGAAATTGAACTCGCTCTTTAGAGCAGGTGCAATCTCAGCACGATAACGATCCTTAAGACGTGGTGAGAGAGTTGTTGACATTAGATGTCCTTTCCGGTGCGACGGGAAATTCGCACATTCTTACCATTGTCATCTTTGCGAACGCCAAGACGAGATGCCTTGCCATCTGCGTCTGCAACCATGACATTGGAGATGTGAATTGTTGATTCAACGGTGATGATTCCGCCGACTTTAACGCCACGGTCGCCAGTTGTTTCTTTGGTGTGACGCTTTACGCGGTTAACACCTTCAACTAGAACGCGCTCACCTTGAACTTCGATGATCTTTCCGCTGACGCCTTTATCTTTTCCAGCGATAACCAAAACGGTATCGCCCTTTTTAATCTTGGCCATTATTAGAGCACCTCCGGAGCAAGCGAGATGATCTTCATGAAGCGCTTATCGCGAAGTTCACGAGCAACTGGTCCGAAAATACGGGTTCCACGTGGTTCGCCATCAGCTTTCAAGATCACTGCAGCATTTTCATCAAACTTAATATATGAACCGTCTGGACGACGACGTTCTTTCACAGTACGAACGATGACCGCCTTTACGACTTCACCCTTCTTAACTTGTCCACCAGGAATTGCATCCTTAACTGAACAGACGATGATGTCTCCGATACCGGCATAACGACGGGAGGAGCCACCAAGCACGCGGATACAGAGAAGCTCTTTAGCTCCGGTGTTATCCGCCACGCGTAGGCGCGACTCTTGTTGAATCATTCTTTATTCTCCCCTTACTTAGCCTTCTCGAGAATCTCGACTACACGCCAGCGCTTTGTTGCTGAGATTGGTCGAGTTTCCATGATTAGAACACGATCGCCCATGCCAGCAGTGTTTGCTTCGTCATGTGCTTTTAATTTACGTGAACGAGAAAGAACCTTTGAGTAGGTACCGTGAGCAACGCGATCAGAAACTTGAACAGTAACTGTCTTGTCCATCTTGTCGCTTACAACGATTCCTTCACGAGTCTTACGGGCTCCGCGATCTTCTGTAGTAGTCATTACGCAGCTCCTCCGATTCCTAGTTCACGTTCACGAATAATTGTGTAAATGCGTGCGATCTCTTTGCGCACAGCGCTTAGGCGACCATGGCTTTCAAGTTGACCGGTAGCAGCTTGGAAACGAAGGTTGAAAAGTTCTTCCTTAGCTTCGCGCAACTTTGCAGTTAGCTCTTCGGCAGTTAACTGGCGTAGCTCTTCATTAGTTGTAGTAGCCACTTATGCCTCCTCACGCTTTACAACACGACACTTCATTGGAAGTTTGTGAATCGCAAGACGCATTGCTTCATTAGCAACGGCCTCTGTTACACCAGAAATTTCGAACATGATTCGACCTGGCTTAACGTTTGCGATCCACCACTCTGGTGAACCTTTACCGGAACCCATACGAGTTTCAGCAGGCTTCTTAGTTAGTGGACGATCTGGATAAATATTGATCCAAACCTTTCCACCACGCTTGATATAACGAGTCATCGCAATACGCGCTGCTTCGATTTGGCGGTTAGTTACGTAAGCAGGAGCAAGCGCCTGGATACCGTAATCGCCGAATGAAACTGCAGTTCCGCCCTTAGCGTTTCCGCTGCGAGATGGGTGGTGCTGCTTGCGGTGCTTAACACGACGTGGAATTAACATATTAGTTAGCTCCTCCCTCAACTACTGGTGCTTCAACAGCAACTGCTGTAGCAGGTGCATCAGCAACATTTGAACGAGTTACTTCGCCGCGAGGTGTACGAGGGCCACGTGATGGTGCGCGTGATGGCGCCTTTGGAGCGCGTGCTGCAGCTAGTGCTGCTTCTTGACGCTCTGAACGTGAACCAATTACTTCGCCCTTGTAGATCCAAACCTTCACACCTAGACGGCCGAAAGTTGTGGCAGCTTCGTAGAAACCGTAATCAATATCTGCACGCAAAGTGTGTAGTGGTACACGGCCTTCGCGATAGAACTCAGAACGTGACATTTCAGCGCCGCCAAGACGACCACCGCACTGAACACGGATGCCTTGAGCACCAGCCTTCATCGCAGATTGCATTGACTTCTTCATCGCACGACGGAATGAAACACGTGCAGCAAGCTGCTCGGCAATTCCTTGGGCAACAAGTTGCGCATCAATTTCTGGATTCTTAACTTCAAGAATGTTTAGCTGTACTTGCTTGCCAGTTAGTTTTTCTAACTTGATACGCAAAGTGTCAGCATCTTGTCCGCGGCGACCGATAACGATTCCTGGACGAGCTGTATGTAGATCGATACGAACACGATCGCGGGTACGCTCGATTTCAATTCGAGATACTCCTGCGCGCTCCATGCCTTTCTGCATCATGCGACGGATTTCGACATCTTCCTTGACGTAATCCTTGTACAACTTGTCGGCATACCAACGTGACTTAAATTCAGTTGTGATACCAAGACGGAAGCCGTGTGGGTTTACTTTTTGACCCATTACTTGGTCGCTCCCTTCTTCTTGATATTCATTGTTTTTGAAGCAGCTTTGTTATCGCTGACTACAACTGTGATGTGGCTTGAACGCTTCAAGATACGGAAACCGCGACCTTGTGCGCGTGGGCGGAAACGCTTCATTGTGCGACCTTCGTCGACAAGTGCTTCAACAACCCAAAGTTCTGAAGCATCGCGAATTGCTGGGTTCTTAGCTTTTGCATTAGCAACAGCTGAGTTAAGAAGTGTGTAGATGTCAGAACCAGCAGATTGTGGGGCGAACTTAAGTGTGGCAAGTGCGTTATCTACGCGCTCTCCACGAATAAGGTCGATTACACGACGTGCCTTCTGAGGTGTGTGGCGAATGTCGTTTAGAACAGCTTTGCCAAACACAGCATCTGTTGCTGGTGTTGTCTCGGTATTAGCCACGAGTTGCTCTCCGATCGTCCTTAACGTGACCCTTGAAGGTACGTGTTGGTGCGAATTCACCTAACTTGTGACCGACCATTGCGTCAGTAACAAAAACTGGAACATGCTTGCGTCCGTCATGAACTGCAATTGTGTGACCAATCATTGAAGGAATGATCATTGAACGACGTGACCAAGTCTTGATCACATTCTTTGTGTTGGCATCGTTTTGGGCATCAACCTTCTTGGTTAGATGGCCGTCCACGAATGGACCCTTCTTTAAACTACGTGGCATCGGGGCTCCTACCGGTTCTTATTCGACTTGCGACGACGGACGATCATTGAATCACTGGCCTTCTTCTTACGAGTACGGCCTTCTGGCTTACCCCAAGGTGTTACTGGGTGACGACCACCAGAGGTCTTACCTTCACCACCACCGTGTGGGTGATCTACTGGGTTCATAACAACACCGCGAACAGATGGGCGCTTGCCCTTCCAACGCATACGACCAGCTTTTCCGTAGTTGATGTTGGATTGTTCTGCGTTTCCAACTTCACCAACGGTTGCGCGGCAACGAACATCTACGTTGCGGATTTCGCCAGATGGCATACGTAGTTGTGCGTACGCGCCTTCTTTTGCAACGAGTTGAACTGATGCACCAGCTGAACGAGCAATCTTTGCTCCGCCACCTGGGCGAAGTTCAATTGCGTGAATTACGGTACCTACTGGAATATTGCGAAGCGGCAAGTTGTTGCCTGGCTTGATATCGGCCTTTGGACCGTTTTCAATCATTGCACCTTGCTCTAATTTATTTGGCGCGATGATGTAACGCTTCTCGCCATCTGCATAGTGAAGTAGCGCAATACGTGCTGTGCGGTTTGGATCGTATTCAATATGTGCGACCTTTGCTGGTACGCCATCTTTATCATTACGAACGAAATCGATTAGACGGTATGCACGCTTGTGACCGCCACCTTGGTGACGAACAGTGATGCGACCTGAAGAGTTACGTCCACCCTTTGAGTGAATTGGACGAACCAATGATTTTTCTGGAGTTGTACGTGTGATTTCGGCGAAATCAGGAACGCTTGCGCCACGTTGACCAGGGGTTGTCGGCTTTAATTTACGAAGTGCCATAGTTGTATCCCTTTATCCTTTTCTAAAGTCCCGGTTCCCGTTAGGAAACTGGGCCTCCAAAGATGTCGATGCGGCTGCCAGCAGCAACTTGAACAATTGCGCGCTTGGTGTCTTTACGCTTTCCATCACCAAAACGAGTCTTCTTGTTCTTGCCCTGACGGTTCATTGTGTTAACACTTACAACCTTCACGCCGAATACTTTTTCGACCGCGATCTTGATCTCGGTCTTATTAGCATCTGGTGCGACGATAAATGTGTATTTGTTCTCATCTAGCAAGCTGTAGCTCTTTTCAGAAACTACTGGTGCTAGTAGAACTTCGCGGTGATCTTTCATGCTGAAGCCTCCAATTCAGACTCGCGTGCAACTGCTGTTGCGCCCTTACCTTTTACTGGACCAGCAAGGAAATCATTGATCGCTGCTTGGGTGAATACCAAGTCATCGCTCTTGAGAATGTCATATGCATTTAGCTGATCTGGAACCAACAAGTGCATATCTTCGGCGTTACGAAGTGAACGCCAAGCAATATCTTCGGCACGAGAAAGAACAACTAGAACATTCTTGCGATCGCTGAACTGACGAACAGCTGCGATTGCGGCCTTGGTTGAAGGCGCTGATGTAATTGAATCAACTACATAAATACGTTCGTTGCGTTGACGATCAGAGAGAACACCCTTAAGTGCTGCTGCAATCATCTTCTTTGGTGTGCGTTGGAAATATGTACGTGGACGAACTGCGTGTGCAGCTCCACCACCGCGTTGTAAAGGAGCGCGTATCGAACCCTGACGGGCGCGGCCGGTTCCTTTCTGTGCGAAAGGCTTCTTACCACTACCACTTGTTTCGCCACGGTTCTTAGCCTTCTGGGTACCTTGGCGAGCAGCAGCAAGTTGTGCTGTAACAACTTGGTGGATCAGCGGAATATTTGTTTGTTGATCAAAAATTTCGCCAGGAAGATCGACAGAACCGACCTTTGCTCCGGCTGCATTTTTGATATCAATAGTCAATGACATGTTATGCACCAGCCTTTACTGTTTCGAAAGTTTCAACAATCGCTTTCTTTGCAGCTGAGCGAATGAAAACTAATGCGCCATCAGGACCCGGAACTGAACCCTTGATGAGTAGCAAGTTGCGATCAGCATCAACTGAGTGAACCTGCAAGTTTTGTGTTGTAACGGTTTGTCCACCCATGCGACCAGCCATACGCATTCCCTTGAATACGCGACCTGGTGTTGAGCAAGCACCGATTGAACCTGGCATACGGTGCTTACGATCTACACCGTGAGATGAGCTAAGACCACCGAAGCCGTGACGCTTCATTACACCGGCATGACCTTTACCTGTGCTGGTACCTGTTGCATCAACAATTTCGCCAGCTTCAAATACTGTTGCACCAAGTTCTTGACCAACTGTGTATTGCGAAGCACTTAGTGTGCGAAGTTCAGCAACTGAGCGACGTGGGGTCACACCAGCTTTAGCAAAGTGGCCAACTTGTGGCTTAGAAACTTTCTTAGGATCGATCGCACCGAATGCGATCTGTACAGCTGAGTAGCCATCTACTTCAGGTGTACGAATTTGAGTAACAACGCAAGGTCCAGCTTCAACAACAGTTACTGGAATCATCTTGTTGTTGGCATCGAATACCTGAGTCATACCAAGCTTCTTACCGAGTACGCCCTTGATGGACGAGCCGTGTGATTGAGTTACAAATGACATTTATTCTCGTCCTTTCCTTAGAGCTTAATTTCGATGTCGACGCCAGCAGGAAGATCGAGACGCATCAATGAATCAACAGTCTTAGGTGTTGGGTCGATGATGTCGATTAGGCGCTTATGTGTGCGCATCTCGAAATGTTCGCGGCTGTCCTTGTATTTGTGAGGAGAGCGAATCACGCAATAGGTGTTCTTCTCTGTTGGTAGCGGCACTGGGCCGGCAACAGTTGCACCAGTGCGCTCGACTGTCTCAACGATTTTCTTCGCTGAAGAGTCAATCACCTCATGGTCATATGCCTTGAGCCGAATGCGGATCTTTTGTCCCGCCATTTGCTTCTCCTCTGTCTCTTAACTGCTTCTAAAAACTGCTATCTATTCTCTTCTTCTAAATTTTCAATCTTTTGTTGTGTAACCCGGCGGTTTTTAAGCCGCCGGGCCAACAACGTTTAGAACTTTTTTACTTACTTCTTAATCTTGGTAACGCGACCAGCACCTACTGTGCGGCCACCTTCACGGATTGCGAAGCGAAGTCCTTCTTCCATAGCGATTGGTTGAATTAGCGTTACAGCCATTTCAGTGTTATCGCCAGGCATAACCATTTCGGTTCCTGCTGGAAGTGTTACAACACCAGTTACGTCAGTTGTACGGAAGTAGAACTG
>Ga0214921_10004220_pt1 | contig 21335 bp, 21 predicted proteins | sample LL1505_MetaG_FD_177992 | JGI IMG/M metagenome (GOLD analysis project Ga0214921, IMG submission 177992) | Freshwater microbial communities from Lake Lanier, Atlanta, Georgia, United States - LL-1505 | ecosystem: Environmental > Aquatic > Freshwater > Lake | place: USA: Georgia | collected...
CTGCTTCGATTATTGCCCAGCTACTCACGGTGGTTGTTCCTTATCTTGAGCAACTTTCAAAAGAGGGTGAGGCGGGTCGTCGTAAGATCAATCAATACACTCGTTATGCAACCATGATCTTGGCTTTGTTTCAGGGCTATATGATTGCGGCAGGGCTTGAAAGTCAGAGCTTTCAAGGCGGTCGATTGGTGATGGAAGGTGGTCTGGCGTGGCGTCTTATGACAGCGCTGAGTTTGACTGCCGGTACCGCTTTTGTAATGTGGCTCGGTGAGCGTATTACGGAGTTTGGTGTGGGCAACGGAATGTCGCTCATTATCTTCTCAGGTATCGTTGCTGGATTGCCAAGGATTATTGGGAGCACCTATTCTCAGTATGCTCAAAGTCAGATGGACATGGGCCGCATTTTACTGATTGTTGTTTTAGTTGTTGTCATCATCGGTGGCGTCGTTTTCATGGAGCAAGGCGTGCGCCAAGTTCCCGTGCAATATGCTAAACGCCAGGTTGGTGGCAAAATTTATGGTGGGCAGAACACCCACCTTCCAATTCGTCTAAATGCTGCGGGTGTTATTCCCCCAATTTTTGCGAGTTCGCTTTTGCAGTTTCCGCAGACTATTGCGGCAGTTTCGCCACAGTCGAAATTTGCAGATTTGGTACATTCAGTGTTTATTCCTGGAGGATGGCTCTACAATACGGTGTACGTATTATTGATCCTATTTTTTGCCTTTTTCTATACGTCCATCACCTTTAAAGCAGATGATATTGCAGAGAGCTTGAAGAAGCATGGTGGCTTTATCCCAGGCATTCGTCCTGGAGCTCGTACGGCAGAGTTTATTAATAAGATTGTGACCCGATTGACCCTTGCTGGAGCTCTATATCTCTCCATCATCTGTGTTCTTCCGAGTGTATTTGCCGATCAGTTTGGCGTGCAGTTCTATTTTGGTGGAACTAGCCTATTGATCGTCGTTGGGACTGCTCTCGAAACATTTAGACAGATTGAGGCTCATCGCCAATCTCTGCGCTATGATGGTTTCTTGAAACGTGGTGTGATTAGGCCTCGCAGGAGCGGCGTATGATTATCGTGCTGATGGGTGCGCCAGGTGCCGGTAAAGGAACCCAGGCGGACTTGCTCACAGAACGCTCCGGCTACAGGAAGATTTCCACAGGCGACGCTCTTAGAAAACATGTGAAGCTTGGCACTGCTGTTGGTAAGCAGGCTGGGGAAATCATGGCCCGCGGTGAGCTGGTCCCAGACAACGTTCTTCTTGACGTGCTAAAAGAGGAAATGGGGTCCAATCCAAAAGAAATTATTATTTTAGACGGCTATCCCCGCAATTTGTCCCAAGCTGAGACCTTAAAGCAGGTCGTTGAGGGGGTTCATCCTGTTGGTGCATGCATCCACCTTGATGTTGCCCGGGATGATATCGTAGCGCGTTTAAGCGGCCGCAGGGTCTGTTCGAGCTGTGGGGCATCATTTCACGTTACCGCCAACCCGCCTAAAAAGGCAGGTGTTTGTGATAAGTGTGGCTCCGCTCTCTATCAACGCCCCGATGACGACGCTAAGAGCATCTCGGTACGTCTGGACGTTTATGATCGGACGACTCAGCCGGTTCTCGATTATTACAAGAAACGAGGCTTATACTGCAGGATTAACGGGGGCGGCGTAACAGACGAGATTTTCAAGGAACTTAACGGTGCTATCGCAACTTGTCTAAAATGACGACAAAGTTGTTGAAATTTGAACAAAACTTGTGTATAGTCCAGCCTCCAAATTTTAGGGGCTGTGTTTTGGAGAGAAAAGCATGGCGAAAGAAGACGTGATTGAGGTTGATGGGGTGGTCAAGGAACCCTTGCCCAACGCGATGTTCAAGGTAACCCTAGAAAATGGACACGAAGTGCTAGCTCACATCAGTGGCAAGATGCGCATGCACTTTATCAAGATTCTACCGGGCGACAAAGTGAAATTGGAGATTTCTCCATATGATTTATCCCGCGGTCGTATCACGTATCGTACGAAGTAAAGAGGTAGTGAAATGAAAGTTAGAACAAGTGTAAAGCCAATTTGTGAGAAGTGTAAAGTCATTCGCCGTCGTGGTGTCGTGCGCGTGATCTGTTCCGTTGGTAAGCATAAACAAGCTCAAGGCTAAGTTGGAGTAAGGACATATGGCACGTATCGCCGGTGTTGACCTTCCGGGTAACAAGAAAATAACTATCGCACTAACCAGTATTTATGGAATTGGCCGTCGCCAAGCACAGCGCATTATTGCTGAGGCAGGTGTCAGTCCAGATATCCGTGCTAGTGATTTAAATCAGGCCGACACCAATGCAATTCGTAAGGTGATCGAAGCTTCTCTTCTTGTCGAAGGTGATCTTAAGCGTGAAGTTGGTTTATCCATTAAGCGCTTGTTGGACTTGAACTGCTACCGCGGCATTCGTCATCGTAAGAGTCTTCCGGTTCGCGGACAACGTTCAAAAACGAACGCTCGTACTCGTAAGGGTCCACGTAAAACAGTTGCTAACAAGAAAAAAGCCGCTCCTACGGGCTAATAGCCCTTAGGTTCGGGATTAATAAATAACTGGAGAGATGAGATGTCCACAGTGAAGACCGCATCGGTCGCTAAGAAAAAGAAGAGCCGCAAAGCAAGCCCAGCGGGTGTGGCCCACATTCAGGCTACATTTAACAATACGATCGTTACTATCACGGACCTAAATGGTGAAGTAGTAACCTGGTCAACAGCAGGCGGCAAAGGCTTCAAAGGCTCTCGTAAGAGTACGCCATTTGCAGCGCAGGTTGCGGCTGAAGACGCTGGTCGTCGAGCTATGGATGCTGGTATGCGTTCCATAGCGGTCCTAGTGAAAGGTCCAGGCTCCGGACGTGAGAGTGCTGTTCGTGCTCTAGCCGCCGCGGGTTTGAAAGTTACGATGATTAAAGATGTGACGCCGATTCCGCATAATGGCTGTCGTCCGTCGAAACGTCGTCGTGTTTGAGTTGAACTAAGAAGAACCCAAGGAGGTCAAAAAAAATGGCCCTATATCATGGTCCAGTCTGTCGCTTCTGCCGTAGAGAAAACCAAAAGCTTTTTCTCAAAGGCGATCGTTGCTTTACCGAACGTTGTTCCTTTGAGCGCCGTGCGTACGCGCCAGGTCAGCATGGACAAAAGCGCGGTAAGCTATCTGAGTTTGGTCAACAGCTTCGCGAAAAACAAAAAGTTCGCCGCGTTTATGGTTTGACTGAAAAGGCAATGCGTTTGACCTTTCAAAAGGCGGCCGCAACTCGTGGCGTCACTTCGGACATTTTCTTCCGTAATCTTGAGCAGCGACTAGATAACGTTGTCTATCGTATGGGCTTTGCGCGTAGTCGTTCTGAGGCGAGACAAATTGTGCGCCATAACCACATCCTTGTAAATGGCGAACGCATGAATATTCCAAGTGCTCGTCTAGCAGTTGGGGACGTCGTTGTAGTCTGTGAAAAAAGCAGAACGATGCCTGTGTTCCCTCTTGCAGCGGAGTTGTTCTCCAAGCGCGCTGCGATCCAGTGGGTTGACGTTGATCATAAAGGCTTTACTGGCAAAGTAACTGCTGCTCCGACTCGTGAAGAGATCCATCTGAACGTTAAAGAGCGCATGATCGTCGAGCTTTACAACAAATAATAAACAAGCGCCTGTGCGCGCTTGTCTGGTAAGCCCCTTTGAGACGGAGATTGAACAATGCATCGCAATTGGCAAGATCTTATTACTCCTAAAAACCTTGAAACAGAGGTTTGTACTGAAACTTACGGTAAATTTGTCGCGAAACCACTTGAGCGCGGCTACGGGTTGACTCTCGGCAACTCTTTGCGCCGAGTTCTTCTTTCAAGCCTCAATGGTGCTGCAATTGTTGCTGTACGTATCGTGGGTGTTGATCACGAGTTTTCGACGATCCCTGGTGTTAAAGAAGACGTGACGGACCTGATCCTGAACCTGAAGCAAGTCAATATGCGTTACAGAGGTACAGGCGATGCCACAGTTAAACTCAAGGCTTCGGGTCAAGGCGTTGTAACAGCAGGTCAGATCGAGACTAGCGGTGATGTGGAAATTTTGAACCCTGAGCAAGTCATTGCGCACTTGGATGCGGATGGCAAGCTTGATATGGAAATGGTTGTCCGTCTTGGACGCGGATATGTTTCAGCGGATGAGAATCGTTCTGAAGAGCTAGCGGTTGGAATGATTTCGATTGATTCTATTTTTGCGCCAGTTCGCCGCGTGTCATACAGCGTTTCTAATGCGCGTGTTGGTCAGATGACGGATTACGATAAACTTTCACTAGAAGTTTGGACAAACGGCGCTGAGAGACCTGATGATGCTGTTGCTTATGCTGCCAAGATTCTTAAAGAACAGCTAACAATCTTTGTTAACTTTGATGAAGTTGAGGAAGATAATGCAGCACGAGCTGCAAGCGCAGCTCCGGCGATGGTTGCGATGAACGATAATCTTTACAAGGAAGTTAGTACGCTTGAATTAAGCGTACGTGCTGCAAACTGCCTTGAAAATGCGAACATCAAATTTATTGGCGAACTAGTGACTCGCACTGAAGCCGAGATGCTAAAAACCAAGAATTTTGGTCGCAAGTCTCTTAATGAGATTAAGGATCTCTTGGCCGAGATGGGCCTTTCTTTGGGCATGAAGATTGAAGGATTTGATCCATCAACGCTTCGTAGTCGCGAAGGTCACCAGCATAACGATTAATTGGTTCGGATACGTATAGAACGAGGATTGTCATGAGACACTTGAATGGATACCGAAAACTAGGCCGCAAATCAGCGCACCGCAAAGCGATGCTTCGCAATATGGCGACGTCAATGGTGCTTCATGAGCGGATCGATACAACTCTTCAGAAAGCCAAAGAAGTTAGATCTTTGGTTGAGAAGATGATCACTCTTGGAAAACGCGGTGATTTACACGCTCGTCGTCAGGCGGATAGCTTTTTCTTCGATGACGCTGCAGTAGCAAAGGTTTTTGATGGTCTGGCGTCTAGATTTAAGGGCCGCACTGGCGGCTATACACGGATTCTAAAGCGAGGGTTTCGCGTTGGTGATTCCGCTGACCTTGCAACACTGGAATTCGTGGATTTCGCGCCTAAGTCTGAAGGCAAGTAATCATTAAAGCAGGCAATAGGCGGCTTTTTTAGGGTCGTACCAAGCCAGCAGTGAATTGTTAAAAGAAGTCGCAGAGTAAATAGTGCTCTGCGGCTTCTTTTTTATTTTATATTTGTCAGATTTAAGCCGGTCAAACATGTCCTGACTCGTAAATGATGATAAAATCGTGGCCAGGATGATTAATGTTGATTTTGGACGAGGGTTTGCGTGATGAGTCGGCCTGCATCGCTATTACTTGTGATCTCATTATTTAGCGCGCTGTCCTGCAGCCGGTCTGATGGTGGCAGGGTGAGAACTATCAGGGAGAGTCTAGATTTGTGGATGTTCATGAATGTTGGGACCATGATGTTTGACTCTGTTCCACTTGAGGAGTTGCGGGGAGTTCACTTGGCGGGCACTGGACTTCTAAATCATGACGTTCTTGTGAAAGGGACCGTGGAATCATCGGGAATCGAGGGGACCTATATCGTCGTGAGTGATGTCAGCGCGCGAATGCTTGTCGATACAACCCGAATCAGTGCAGAAAATAACAAACGCGCGCCGCGCGTGGGGAAGTCAGTCTATATTCACGGCGAAGTAAAGAGTGGTGAGAAAGGCCATATTTATCTTTTTGCCAATGCTATCCGCGGAGGATAGGGCACAAGGATGCGAATTTTTTGGTACATCTTTAAAGACTACTTGAAATACGTCATCGGCACGCTTGTTTTGTGCATGTTCTTGTTTGTTCTTTTCGACTTTATTCATAAGACCACGAAGTATTTTGCACAGTATAAGCCTGCCTCAGACTTGATTTTTCAGATGTATCTATATCAGCTACCGATGCACATAAGCCAAGCACTGCCAATTGCGTCACTGCTTGCTAGCGTCATCACAATGGTGCTTTTAAGTCGCACCAATGAAATTACCGCGATGCGCGCTGCTGGGATGGGGCCTTTAAAGATTGGTCTGCCCCTCGCAACAGGCGGCGTTCTTCTCAGTATTGCAGCCTACGCCGTTAACGAACGGATTATCCCAAGGACGGCTCATAAGCTTCATTTTGTGCAAGACGTTCAGATTGAGGGTGGGCAAGCTGCAGAGGTGGCGAGTCATACTAGGTGGCAGCGACGCGGAAATCTTGTGATCAATTTTAGGGATTACGATATTCCCGCTCAGAAAATAATGGGACTTAATATAGTTGACGTGAAGTCGAGTTTTCAACCGGACAGGATCATCGAAGCGACCTCGGCTAGGTATTCGCCAGAAGCAAATCTGTGGGATGCTGAAGATATTCAAATCACGTATTTCGGCGATGATGGATCGATTGATTTCACCGAACATCGAAAATCAATGACAGTTCGACTCAATCTAGATCCCAAGAAATTAATGCGAGATCGCCGGACGCCGGAAGAGATGAGTATCCATGAGTTAAAAGAAGTGATTACCCGCGGCGATAAAAGTGGTTCTGACACTCTGGCGTACCGCGTCGATTTGCAGGTGAAATTGGCTTATCCATTGGCAGCATTTGTCGTGAGTTTGATTGGCCTAAAGTTTGGCTACAAATCTGAGCGCACCACCGAAACCGCCCGCAGCGTCTTGATGGCTTTCTCAATCGGCATCAGTTATTGGTTCGTCCTAAACGCATTTAAGGCGTTGGGTAAGCGCGGCGACATTCCACCTTTGATAGCAGGTTGGTTCGCTGATTTTTTTATTTTTGGAATCGTTCTAGTTCAAGCCTGGCGATCTCGTCGCGATTAAATCGTTTCTAGTCTTCCATGCGTTTAATTGTTACTCGCTGATGCTGCTCGGCTAGCCATTTGCTTGTTTGGTTAATCAGTTCCATCATGCGAAGCTCTTGAGTGAGCTTTTCTTTTTTTGCAGAGAATTCACGGTTCTCGCCCATTTTTCGCTCAACAAGTTGAAATATCATCAAGCCTCGAGGGGTCGGTATTGGCGGAGTGAAGTCACCAGTTTTTAGAGGTTCAATGGCGGCTTTCATGGAGCTCGCTAAGTCTTTTAACTTAATAATCATGGGCTTTTGATCAGGTTTTTTGGCTGATGGATCATCGCTATATAGGCCAATTGCATCGACAAAGTCGAGTCCGCCTTTGAGTTTTGAGTAAATATCGTTGGCTAGCGCTTTCTTAGCATTTTCTAAATCTTTGGTCATAGAGGGGTCTAGTTTTATTAGAAGCTGACGCAAGCTCACCTCGATTAGATCATTTCCTGAAGCGCCAGATTGACTGAGATAATATGTTTCTACATCTTTATCCGTTACTTTTATCGAAGGCGCGATTATGCGCCTCTGGAATCTGCGTAAAATAATTTGGTTTCGGAAATCACGCCGATAATTTTCTAATGTTTCGCCTTCATTTTTTAATAGCTCGCCGAGCTTATCCCTCGAGATTTTTTGCTCCTCAAGATATCTATCGATTTCTTGGTCCAATTCAGTGTCGGTTACGTTGATATCTAAATCGTTTGCTGCTGCGAGGATCAGTTCAAAATTAATTGCGTCATTTAATGCGCGCGTCTGCGGAGCAGCATCTTTATCAGCCGGGTATTCGCTGACAACGACTAGGGGGCCGAGTTCGATTTTCCGCCGAATATCTCCATAAAAAATTGGTCTACCATTTACAATGGCTAAGACGCGATCAATGAGCACCTCGCCAGATTCTGAAGCTCTTGCAACGCTGGGCTGTGCAAATATAGCGCAAACGACTACGATGAAATGAATCGAAGAGTTTAAAATTTTTGTCATTGAGAAATCCCTGAGTTTGGAGAGGTTACTGGCACGGCGTTCATCGCAGTGCTAAGCCATTTTTGATAAGCATCTAGCCTTTTGGTGCGCTCAAATTCAGCTCGAATCTGGGGGGCAGCCTCATTTAGAGAGAGGGTTTGCGCCGGGATTTTTTCGACAGGCATCATAATATGAAACCCATACTCACTTTTGATGACCCCACTGATTTCACCGATATTCATGGAGAAAACCATATCAAAAAGTGTCGGCAGTTGCTCCTTGGAAAATGGGCCGATGAGGCCTCCGTTTGAGGCCTCGGGGGTGATAGAGTATTTTCTAGCTAATACACTGAAATTACTTGATTTAATTTCCTTGCGGATCCCCTGAGCCTCGTCTTCTTTGGCAACTACGACCTGTCGCAACTTGATGCGATTGGGTTTTCGGAATTCTTTTTCATGGGTTCTGTAATAGGAGGTGATCTCGGACGGGGAGACAGATAGCTGGCTAAACACCCGTTCTTCGAGAAATTGCTCGATCAGAGACTGCTCGCAGAGTTTTGTCTTTAGTCGCTCGCGGCTTTTGGGTCGGGCAAAAAATTCAGAATTTTCTGCCGCAACTTCATTGACCGTAGCAAGGCACTTTGTGAATCGATTTGGGTCACTTAAATTGAAATTTCGGCTTTTCTCGTCGATGTATACATAGGCGATTTTCCGCTCTAAAACGGACGATACAATCCTCTCACGTAGCTCAGGTCCTTCGGGGAGCTTATCAAGGGGTTGAACGGCGGGGTCTTTTTCTTTTGTATCAGTATCAGGTGAGAATTTTGGAACTCTGGTGTGTAAATCTAGTTCCCATTGGAGGTCGTCTGGAGAAATTGTTTGAGAACCGACCATGAGCTCAGGAAAACCTTGAGATTCTGGCTGTGGGTGAACTGACGCTTCATTGGTATCTACGAGACTTTCCACAATGGGAAGCGGTTTACTGACCTGCTTCCAGATGAATACGCCCACTAAAATGAGCGATAAAATGACCAAAGCTAGCCGGTAGCGATTCTTCATGCATTCTCCAAGCCTGCTGCTAGTGGTTCTAGAATCTTTAATAATTTTTCTAACAGCTGCGTTTGATCTTGATCTTCGAGAGGACCATTATTTTCCTTAGCGTCCCAGTATACATAAAGCCGGTAGTCTGGTGATAGCCTGTATAAATTGGGTTTGCGTTGGGCTTCTTTGACCAGTCTATCAATTTGTTTCTCCTTAAGGGAACCAAATCTGATTTCAAAAAAATTCGCCTTTTGATTAAGGCTGATTTGACTTGCACCAAGCCAAGAAAGAATCAACTTAAGGCGAGCTATGGCAAATAGACGGATGGTATCCACGGGAGGCGCTCCAAATCGGTCCTTTAGTTCGTCTTCTATCGAGCTTAGTTCACTGGAGCTTTCCACACTGAACAAAGACTTGTAAAACTGCAGCCGAAGGCTTTCATCTTTAACGTACCCGTTGGGTATGAGGGCCGAAATGGAGAGTTTGATTTCGGTGTCAATTTTTGTTTTCTCGGGGAGCTGCCCGCGTAGTTCTGAAATCGCTTCCCCAAGAAGATCTGTATACATTTCAAGTCCAACTTCTGAGGCGTGCCCCGACTGCTCTGAACCAAGTAGATTGCCCGCACCCCGAATTTCCAAGTCATGACTGGCAATTTGAAATCCAGCTCCTAGCTCTTGGTGTGTTGCTAGGACGTCTAACCGACGTCTAGATTCCTCAGTTAAACTTTCAGGGTCTTTTGTTAAAAAGTAAGCGTATGCTTGCACAGACGAGCGCCCGACGCGACCTCGCAATTGATACAGTTGAGCAAGTCCGAAACGATCTGCGTCAGAGACAATTAAGGTGTTTACGTTTGGCATGTCGATGCCGGATTCAATAATAGTAGTGCAGACAAGAACGTCAAATTTGTGCTCGATAAAATCGATGATTGTATTTTCGAGATCACTTTCTTTCATCTGACCATGGGCAAACTTAACAGCGGCTTTTGGAACTAAGCTTTTAATCCAAAGGCATGTAGATTCAATATCTTCTATGCGATTATGGAGGAAAAAAACCTGACCGCCACGACTCACTTCGTGCTCAATAGCATCTCGGACAAGAGCTTCATCCATTCTCGCTATGTACGTTTTGACACTTACGCGATTGCTCGGTGGTGTTGTGATAATTGAAATATCCCGCAAGCCGAGCATTGACATGTGCAGTGTCCTAGGAATTGGTGTCGCGGTAAGCGTCAGGATGTCAGCGCCGGCGCGCAACTCCTTAAGTTTTTCTTTGTGTGTGACCCCAAATCGTTGTTCCTCGTCAACAATTAATAGACCAAGGCGCCGAGCTTTGATGTCTTCACTTAGAACGCGGTGAGTTCCGACTAAGATGTCGATCTTTCCTGCTGCGAGGTCACTTAAAATTATTTTTTGCTGTTTTTGAGGAACAAAGCGATTTAATTGCGCCACGCGGACACCATGCCGCGATAAACGATCGCTAAATGTTCGGTAATGTTGGTAGCAAAGGATGGTGGTCGGTACGAGCACGATAACCTGAAATCCCTCGTTAACGACTCTGAATGCCGCTCTGAGTGCGACTTCAGTTTTGCCGAAACCCACGTCACCGCAAATAAGCCTGTCCATGGCCTTTGATGACTGTAGGTCAGCATTGACATCAGCAATGGCTTTTATTTGGTCGACCGTCTCCTCAAATGGAAATTCAGCCTCAAATTTGAAGTAATCATCAGATGGTGTGCCGTAAACATTAATATGGGCCAGAGCGCGCATAGCTTGGATTTTCAAAAGCTTGTCGGCCATTTCTTTGACGGCCTGTTTTACCTGTTGTTTTTTCTTATCCCAATTCCCGGAGCCAAGTCTGTCGAGTTGAGGAGTTCCGGTTCCTTCGCCACCACTGCTATAGCGTTGGAGTAAATTTAATTTGTCGACTGGCAAGTAAATTTTATCTGTGCCGGCATACTCAAGGTGGAGGAAGTCACCAGTAATGCCCCCCACCGTTAGCGTAATCATTCCTTTATAACGCCCGACGCCGTGAACGACGTGGACAACGAGATCACCAACTTTTAGATCTCGAAATGAACTCAAGAAATTTTTTAGTTTCGTACTGGAAGACTTCTGCTTTTTTTGGGTGACACCGAAAATAACGTGTTCGGGAATTACCAGAGTTTTGGTTTGACCCATCCATAACCACGACGTCAAATACCCCTCTGCGACGTGGACCGTGTTGTAGGCGCCAGTTTGTAGAGTCTCAATAAAACTTGTATTCTTGCGCGATACGGCTAAGTCTCTGTGACTGAATAATGTGGCAATACGCTCTTCTTGTTCAGGGCCTGATGCTAAAATGCAGACTCGACCTTCATCAATTCTGATTAGATTGGTAATAGCCTGTGCCCAAGAGTCAAACCTAGCGGTAACGCTTAAACTCGGGCTAATTGCCTCGAAATCTTTTTCTGGAACTAGGCTTATTTGCTCGAATGCAGGGCGCACAATGGGATTTCCAAACTCCAATGTTTGCTTTGCCGAGAGTATGTACTGCAACGCTTCAGATTTATTTGGAAAATGTTTTTCGGGCTCTAGTGTGACTCGGTGTGCCGACATGTCTCTAGCGTATGCATCTTGAAAACTGTCTAAAATATCCTGGTAGGCTGAAAAAGCTTGATCAATTCCTTTGGGGAAAAGCATGACGGAGTTTGTAGGTAAAAGCTCAATGGCTGGTAAGCTGTCTTTGCGAAGAATGGGCGCTAACAAATCCCAGCCAACGGGTCGGGAGCCGGTTAAAAAAGCACCTCTAAAACCGTCTTTATCCGGAGAAGGTACGGACTCCAATGAAATAAGGTATTCATGAAGCCTTTGTGCAGCATCCTTGCGGTCATGATCTTCAATGAGTATTTCATTGGCAGGACCAAGCAAGGCTTCCGTCAATGAGCCTTTACTCTTTTGATCGTCTAAATCAAAGGTCCTGATGCTATTGATCTGATCGCCCAAAAATTCAATTCTGAAAGGTGATGCCGAATTAGGGGCGAAAATATCTATGACAGAACCGCGAACACTAAAGAGTCCTTCTTCATCCACTAAGGTTGTCGCGTGGTAACCGCTAGATTCTAGCTTTTTAATGAGGTGGTCCTGATCAATCTCGTCCTTGACGGATATTTTGACAGTGAATTTATTCAGTATGTCGTGCGTGAACGTTGCCTGAAAAAGTCCTGCAATGGTGGTCACTGTAATGTTGCGCTCGCTCGAGGCGTGCATGCGAAAAAGCGCGTCTAACCGTTGTCGGCGGCTTAGGCTGGGATTTATAAATCTATCGGTACCCCACATGGACAGGAGCGGTAAATGGGAGGCGGTAATGCCAAATTTATTCAGGGTTGTAGCATTTCGTTCAATAAGACCTAGTACGGCCGACACGTCCTTGTGTGTGGGAAGCACAACGACAAGCTGCTGCTTATTTAGAGCGCAGCATAGCGTTAAAAACTCTGACGTTACCGCAGATAAGCCTGAAATCTGCGTCGAAACATTAGCGTGCTCTGCTCTCATCCAATCGTCAAAAAGTTGATTGAGAGAGCGTGTGGTTGGAAGCGATGTTTTATCCGAAAAAGCCAAGTATCTACAGCCTCTTAAAGTTGCTCCTTACATTATATTTCCAGGCGGAGATTGGCAATAACAAGCCTAGATATAAAATGGCCCTAGGTTAGGTTTAGTGTTAAAATAACCCATTGTTCGGAGCTCAGTTGAATACTTTAAAAGAACAAATAGACAGCAAGGAATGCCCCCATTGTCAGCGGGTTCGCGAGGCAATTTCGGGGCAGCTCGGTCGACTGCTTTACCAGACCGACAAAGTGATTGTGATCGCTGGCGATCATCAGTTTTATCCAGGCTATTGTGTTGTGATAGCCAAGGTTCATACGCGTGAAATGCACGACCTGCCGAGCGGGGAGGCGATGGTGATGTTTCAGGAAGTCCTCAACGTGGGCCGAGCCGTTCAAGGTGGTTTTCGTTGTTTGAAAATGAACTACGCTTCTCTAGGCAACGTGGATGAGCATCTTCATTGGCATGTGATCCCGCGCTACGCCAGTGACCCTGACCATAAAGAGCATCCTTGGAAAAATTCAGCAAATTTTGCAGATTACCCAACTACGCCCGAAGCCCTAGCCAACCTTAAATCACTGTTCCCGACATCCTAAATCATAGAATTTCGTGATATCATTTAGACTCGGACAAATGATTACCTCGGGGGAATATCATCATGAGTTTTAGGAAGTTAATGTTTGCGTGCGGACTTATCGGCTTATCTGCGACGGCTATCGCTCAAGAAGAAGTGATTGGCGATGACGGCTATAACAAAACGTATAATGACGATTCCAAGAGCTTTAAAGATCGTATGAAACAAGCGCGTACGGTTCCCGTTGTCACCGTGGAAAACACTAATGGTGGCATTACTCTTGGTGCCATCGCAGGATTTGGTCCAGTTTACGATGCTGAGCCAGGAAGCACCTCCGGAATGGGTTTTTCTCTTGGAGTTGAGGCAGGATATGTGCTCCAGGGTGATTCCTGGAGTCGCTTAGAGTTTGGAGTGGACGTCGCAAAGCATAGTATGACTTGGAAACGCGACAAAAACACCACAGCAACCTTAGAGCCATTTAGCGTGATGCCAAAAGTCGGGTTTGGGCATACCCTTGGCGACAATATGTTCGGTATCATTCGCTTGGGATTTGGCTTTGCACCTGGAGAAATGACTTTGAAAAACGGCGGCGTTGAATCAAAGACGGATAGTAAAACTGGCCTGATGCTGGCTGGATCTTATGATGTCACTTATGGTCAAGGGTTGCTGCAGTTCTTGGGGGGCATGGGCGTAGAGCATTATCGTTTTGCCTTCTCTGAGACAACCACTGCTGGTAAAACCGATAACGCTGACATTGGGCTTGATCTGAATTCAATCAAGTTACACCTCGGTGCTAGACTCAAATTTTGATCTCACACTGCCACAAAAAAAGCGGCTCATTTAATGAGCCGCTTTTTTCTTTTTTTCAGGAAAGAAATTCAAACGTAATTACCTTTTTTAATCTTCTCAACGATGATTTTTTCCGCAATTTGTGGATCCCGTGGTGCCACGGCGTAATAAGCCTGCTGTTCACAGCGGCGTTTGCTTTTGTAAAGCCATTCAAGGATCTCGGCTAAGCCTTTGTTGCGTTTATCTTTGAAAAATGGATCGTTTTGCAACGCGTCTTTAGCTTTTTTTAGAGCGCGAGCCTCACTTGGGTCTTTTTCATTGACCGAATAATCGTTGAGATCATATTTCTTAATATCTTCAGGTAGAACACCCAGAAATCTTACTTCTGGCGCTGAAAAGTCGCTATTGCGGATGATTGATGAGGCGGATCCCGCTTTCAGCGTTCGGTAAATATTTTGGATTGTGTAAGCGTCCAAGTCTCCGTAGAAAAAAAGCGGGATCTTGAGCTGATCTTGAATTCTTTTTACCCATCCCCGGACGGCATTTGATGGAACGCCGCCGGCGCCAATTACGATGGAATTGTGGCGTTTGGTAAATCCGTTAGCAACCAGTGTATTGGCCGTACCTTCAGATTCAATGACAATTCCGAAATCAATTTTCTTTTTGGCTTTTAGTTTAAGGTTCTGCGGTCTGTTTTTAGGCTGAAATGGCGAGGTCCCAAGCTGGCTTAAGTCAATTACCGCCTCTGTGCCATCTGACAGGGTCTCTGTAACGACAAGCTGCTGCGAATAAGTTTGACCGCCTTTATCGTTAGCAAAGCAATTCATCTCTTCTCGGTAAGCCTCAATCATTTCACAAATGAAATCGATGACCTCGTCCGACTCGTCTTGATCAGCGAAATCGAGGGCTTTCAGGATTGAATTATGCTTAATTTCACCTTTGCTCATATAGTAGAGTTCACGCTTGGTATTGACGCTACCTGATTCCAGATTGCGCAGAAGGATTTCCAGCATAAATATAGAACGCGACATTTTTTTGACCGAGCTGACATTAAGTTCGGTACTGACTTTCTTATCCCCTGGAGTCAAATATCCCAGCCGATGATCATACAGCGAGTTATCTAAGCTACATTTTGTCGCTTTAAGAATTGGTCTCCGTGCTTTTTCTAGATCTGTTAGCATGTGATCACATAGACTCAGACACTGCTTCATAATGTCAGAATTAATGCGGCCCTTTCGCGGGGTATGAATCGATGGCATCTGTGGATTCCTTTTTCTTGATTACTTCTTATTAGTCGCCGGTTTTGTAGTTTTTTTTCTAGTCGCCGTCTTCGGTTGAGTTTTTTTGGCAGATTCTTTGGTTTTAGCCGGCTTTTTGGATCTAGTTCTACTTGCCTTTTCCGGTGCAAAAACGGAGAGGATATCATCTTCCTTTTTCTTTTTGCCTTTTGTTGGTTGGGTCTCCTCGGGTTCGGACGAACTTTCAAGGTTAGACTGTTCTAAAGCATCTTCAGCTTCCATAGCTTCTAGCTCTTCTTCCGTGGGTGCCCGTGACGCTTCAAGAGCCGAATCTTCATCGCGGAAGGCGCGGAGCCTTTTCTTGCGCGCTAAGTTGGCTTCATCCAGGGCAGTTTCGGCTGACGCAAGCTTAGACTGTGCATCATCTGTGTCACGGCCTAGAATTTTTTTCAGGCCTTCATAGGCGGCAGTTTTCCGTTTTTCTGGGCTTTTTGTGATGCGCACCAGGGTATCGACCAGGACGGGGCCAAATTTTTCAATATATTGGATTTTTTCTTCAAGATCGGCGGCTTTTGTCTCACGAGCTAGATGCCGAGACAACCTTTGACCAGCCTGCATTAACGCGCGACGAATTTCTTCAACTAATTCGTCTGATGCGTCAACGGTTTCTTTCGAGGCGTTCTTAAATTTTATAAATGGAGAAACCACGGAAACAGCCAAAATATAAGGTCCGGTTGGAAGCGCATCTTTTGGCTGTCTCAGCCCGTAGGACCTCCAGTTAACGGTGGTAATGGCTTTAACAATTGCACAGGCGGCTTTATCAAACTGCAATGGTACGCGGTTAGCAAATCGCAGTACCTGAACCGGCTCATCAGATTCACCACTTCCACCTTGAATCCGAGCGATGGCAACTTCAACTTGGATTGGCTTGAAATCACAAATGGTTGGTTTTCGAGTGGCGACAGCGAAGAAGTCAATTTCGCCAAGTCGTTCAACGGACAGAGACATGGCGTCTTCACCAATGCTGACCACACTTTGCGTTGAGGGAGACATGAGCGTGGTTGCTTGTACCGCCGCGTAGACAGCTTTTAGGTCTTCATCGGAGACCGATTCAACACCCTTGTCGAGAAGATTTTTTGCAAGTTTTTGTTCTTTCCAAAGATCTGTGATGACCTTGTCGCTCATCCGCGAAAATCCAGTTTTCAGCCATGTTTGAAGCTTAGTGCGGCCGAAAAGTCTTGCGTGGGCTAAGAATTCGCCAAGTTTCATGGTGTGCGGGTGTGGTTCAGTAGCATCTGGCACATGTGGGACGTCTTTAGTGACGCGCTCATAAGTGGCAGAGCCCACTTCAGGCAAATTATAGACGAGTGTCATATGCGGATTTACTAAAACATTGCCGCGTAAATATGAAAGTAATCCAGCCTCGCCATTAAGTTGTACGCGGCCTTCCATAATAAATTCTACGGAAGTGCCGTGGGGTTTATCCCAATCTATAGTCTGGCGATCTCGGGTGATTCCTTTGTTATTTTTTAGATCGACTTCAACGGAGCAAGACACAGCTTTACGTTGATCTTTTGTTTTGGTGATGACGCGCACGGGTGTAGCAGTAGTTTGTAGTGCCCATGTCGTGGCAGCTGAAATACCAATTCCCTGTTGACCACGGCTGCAGCGACCTCGACCAAACTTGGAGCTCGCTAGGTACTCGCCAAACACCTTGGCGATGTCGTTTTCCGGGATCCCTGGCCCATTGTCGTCAACAACGATGCGCAATCGATCGGTATTTTTCATGGTTCCTGAACCAAGTTTTTCAATGGTGATCGTGATATCTGGAAGAATCCCATGGTCTTCACAGGCGTCAAGACTATTATCCATGGCCTCTTTAACAGTGGTGAGGACCGCTTTTGTTGGTGATGAGAAACCGACTTGTTGTAAGTTTTTCGAGAAATACTCAGCTGTGGAGCTGGAGGTAATTTTTTTACTGCCTCTTGGTTTGGGAGAGTCAGAGGGGTCAGGTTTTGATGACTTTTTAGTCATGCGATGCTCCAGGTGCAAAGTAGTGAGGCTCGGGCGTAAAAGTACGCGAAACAATTGAACTCGTCATTGAAGCAGGGAATTTCGGGCTTCGTCAACCCTCTATTAAGTCTTGGTCTGAAATGTCTAAGGCAATACATGGCGTTTTCTGAGTGTTCCGACTATCATTTAACAGTATGAAATTTATAGGAATTAATCCTCTGGGGTCGTCATGTCTAGTCCAAATCTAAAGCCGTGGCCAAATCGTTTTACAAGGCAAGTTGGGATCGAGTTTCCGATTATTTGTGGAGCGATGTATCCATGCGGAAACCCGGAACTTGTTGCTGCAGCAAGTGAGGCAGGTGGCATAGGAATCGTGCAGCCTGTGTCTTTAGTTTTTGCCCACGGTTATAATTTTCGTGAGGGACTACGCTACATCCGCACCCTGACTCAAAAACCCATTGGCATGAATCTATTAGTAGAAAAAAGCGCCAAACGATACGAGGACAGGCTCAGAGAGTGGCTTGATATTGCTCTTGAGGAGGGTGTTCGTTTTTTCATCACAGCTTTAGGCAATCCAACCTGGGTGATCGAAAAAGTCCGCCCGCTTGGTGGTATTGTGTATCACGACGTCACCAATTTGAAATGGGCAGAGCGTGCAGTTAGTTACGGAGTGGATGGCCTGATCTGCGTGAATAATCGTGCAGGGGGTCACCTTGGCACCGAGTCGCCAGAGTCTTTGCTGCGTGAGTTGAAAAAGTTTGACCGTCCTTTGATCTGTGCTGGTGGTATAGGCGGACGCAAAGAATTTGATGCAATGACGGCACTTGGTTATGACGGCGTTCAGATGGGTACGCGATTTATTGCATCAATTGAATGCACGGCACACGCGGACTACAAAAATGCAATTTTGAAGGCTCGTGCAACCGATATCGTCTCGACAGACAAGATCTCCGGCGTGCCTGTCTCCATCATTAAGACACCCTTTATTGAACGTATGGGTATTGATGCAGGGCCTTTTGCGAAGTGGTTACTCAGGCATCCCAATCTCAAGCATTATATGCGGATCATCTATACGGTGAAGAGTGTTTGGCAACTGAGAGAAAGTAACAAGCGAGGATCTAGCTATAAAGATTTTTGGCAGGCTGGTAAAAGTGTCGAGAGCATTGAGTCCATTTTATCAGTGAAAGATATTATTCAATCAATGATCGTACCGTAGCCATTTTTTGTTCATAACAATGGTTAGGTTCAAGAATGACCACAAATTATGTTGTTATTGGGCAGATGAAAACCATTCGCATAATTTTAACATTGTTTTTTCACCGATGTAGGCGACAAGTCGCTTACTGTGCATTTTGCCTTTATATTGGCGTTGATCACTGAAGTTTTTATGTGGCCCTTCTCCGGTCAATGCAAGTTGCCAGGCCCCAGTGTCCATATTTGCAGAAATAGTCACGACCATACAGCCTTGCTCAACGGTCGGCATTGGAGATGTGATGTCACTTGTAATAATTGTCAACTGGCAGCCGGGTGGAAGAGGTTCGGCATACACTCTTTTAGCGAGGTAGCCTTTGGTCGCTCTGTCTAGCACGTAAATGGGAACTGCCAGAGGGCAGTGAATTCTAAAACGTTCGGCCGTATCTTCGCTGTTTCGACTGACAAGCCAAGGTTCAATGGCCTTTTCTAGTTTAGTCCGCCACTTTTCCTCAAATTCCTGGCTCCGATTTTCTGGGACCCAAACTTTGACGTCAACGTAGGGCATGTGACTCCGATAGCCGGTTAGAAAAGCGCCTTCTTTTAGAAGATCGTCGACGATTTCGCCGAGCTTTGATTCACTGACACCCAAACATCGCCATTGATGCGGCCTTTGGCTTTTTGATGAGGGGGCTAGCGAGTCAATCAACCCCTTCATATGATCATTCCACAACCCCTCAATTTCGTGCGGGGGGCCTGGTAGTGCGATGAGCAAGCATCTTCCGCAGCGCAGGCTAAAGGCTGCGGCAGTTCCGTGGTCATTAGGATAAATAACAGCACCTTCGGGAAAAAATGCCTGGCGTTTATTTGATTCAACTATTGGCGCTCCCGCGCTCTCCAGTCTTTTGCAAACTCCAGCCCAAATGTTTTCATTCCAAATGAGTCGCGTGGTCGCGGCCGTGGCGATTACCTCGCGTGTAAAGTCGTCGCTGGTTGGCCCAAGACCACCCGTGATAATCACGAGTCCATGGTTGGCCATGGCCTGTTCAAGCGCCTCATGCATGATATCGCGCTGATCTGGGATGGCAATGTGGCTGTCGCAGACAAGTCCGGCGTCAGTTAATCGTGAGGCAATCCATGCGGCGTTGGTATTGATCACTTCGCCTGAAGTTATCTCGGTGCCAACCGTCATGATTGCGACTTTATGTGGATGGTGTAGGGGGGTGGCCATTTATAGTGAGAGCTCCGATTTTGCGTCCCGAGTTATTAAATCTAAAAATGCAGCTTTAACGGGCTTATGCTCGTAAAGAACTTGGTAGACTTGTTGGGTGATTGGCATCTCGACGTTAAGCTTCTCAGCTAGATTATGAGCTGCTTTTGCCGTCGTGAAACCCTCCGCGACCGAGCCCAAGCTCGCTAAGGCCTCGTGAACAGTCATGGACTGTCCGATCTTAAATCCTAGAGAGTAGTTACGGCTTTTGGGGGAGCTACACGTGAGGAATAAATCACCAACCCCACCTAGACCTTGGAAGGTTAAAGGATTAGCGCCAAGCTTCGCCCCGAGCCGCGTCAGTTCTGCCAGGCCGCGAGTTATCAGAGCTGCCATGCTATTCATCTGAAGTCCAAGGCCGGCGCAAGCGCCCGCGGCGATAGCGATGACATTTTTCATGGCGCCAGCAACTTCAAGTCCGATGGGATCTTCTGATGAGTAAACGCGAAAGAATGATGTATGGAAAATTTTCTGAGCAGCTTCGGCCCGAGTTAATTCTTTGCTGGCAGCCACGACAGCCGTGGGCAATTTTTGAGCAACCTCGACAGCGAAGCTAGGGCCTGAGAGAATGACAGTATTTTGAGCAATCGATTCACCAAAAATATCTGCAATGACATTTAACGAGAACGAGCAGCTGCTGATTTCAATGCCCTTCACGGTACTGATTAAAATGGGACGCGTGTTCAAATGTTGTGCAAATGGTTTGAGAGTTTCTCGAACAGCTTGCATCGGCACGGCGATCACAACGGCGGTGTAATCATTTATTTCAGAACCACTGATGTGGTTGATCGCCTTTAGGCTCGATGCTAAGGTAATCGTGCTGAGATATCTAGGATTTTTGTGATGATTGTTGATAGCATCAACAAGCGCGTGAGACCTAGACCAAATATCAACGCTCCAGCCCTCACTGGCGAGATGGGCTGCTAGGCAGGTACCAAAGTTGCCGGCACCTAAAACAAGAATTCGTCCCTGTTTCGAAGTTGTATTCATTGGTTAATGGTCCTGTCTCCCGATCGCAAGTGTTTAATTGAGGTAATATTTTACCAGACTTTTCTGGCAGGTGAACATCATGAACCCATATATTCCGGTGTTAATTGTATTGATTTTTGGGCTGACTGTTGGCGCAGTTTTGAGCGGCTTGGCAGCTTTTTTGGGGCCACGCCGTCCTCGCCCCGAAAAAAACGATCCTTATGAGTGTGGTGTACCTAAGGTGACGAGCGCCAACGAGAAAATGAGCGTTAAATTTTACCTAACTGCGATTTTATTTATTCTATTCGATATTGAGACTATTTTTCTTTATCTCTGGGCAAAAGCATTTCCTCAATTAGGTTGGTTTGGCGTAGCTGAAGTGATGGTATTCATGGTGATTTTAGTCGCAGGCTACATTTATGTTGTGAAGCGGGGTGCACTCGAATGGGATTGACGGCTGATGAATTTACAATTCAATTTATTGCGACCATCGTAAAGTTTTCGATCGTGGCCGCGATTGTCCTTCAGCTTCCTCCGGTCATGGTGTGGGCTGAAAGGCGCATACCTGCCATGATGCAGCGCAGAAAAGGTCCTAATCGCGTTGGTATATATAAATTTCGTTTGTATGGCCTGATTCAGTCACTAGCCGACACCATCAAATTGATCTTTAAAGAAGAAGTTGTGCCTGAAGGGGCGCAAAAAGCCTTTTATCATCTTGCCCCGGTTTTTTCAGTGTTCCCCGCTTTCCTTATTGCTATGGCGATTCCTTACGGCCCGGACATTCAGGTGTTTGGAACCACGGTGCCATTGTCAGTGATCAACGTGG
>Ga0214921_10004221_pt1 | contig 21332 bp, 20 predicted proteins | sample LL1505_MetaG_FD_177992 | JGI IMG/M metagenome (GOLD analysis project Ga0214921, IMG submission 177992) | Freshwater microbial communities from Lake Lanier, Atlanta, Georgia, United States - LL-1505 | ecosystem: Environmental > Aquatic > Freshwater > Lake | place: USA: Georgia | collected...
CTTAAATTTTGATTTATTGCTGTCTTCCGCCTTGCATCAATTGTTGCAAATTGCGTTTAGCCATTACAAAATCTGGGTATTCTTTAATAGCCATTTCAAAATATTTTTTAGCACCCATCAAATCACGACTTTGTGCTTGCATATAGGCTTTCATATTGTATACAGCTGCTCTCAATGGCACTTTTTGTTTTTCAGATTCACTCACCGCAAAATCTACACTGTCTTTTGGAGTAGCTTTGGTTTCAAGTTCAGCAAGGTTCTTAACCGCTTGTTCCATCTGACCCGTGCTAAATTGGAATGCTGTGATTTGATATAAATAGGATAGCTTTTTAGTGCTAGTAAACAATTTGTTATAGATATCAAACTCTTCTTCAATCTTACCTTTTTGTTGGGCGCAAAGTGCCTTAATTTGAAGGAAACGCTCGTCATTTGGCTTGCGCACCAATACCCTATTGGTATAATAATCCGCGGCCTCTATATTGCTAGTTGCTACATATAGCTCCGGTAAAGTGTCTTCATACATGGTAAGTGTGCTATCCTTTAACAGCATGTATTGTATGGCAACTATAGCCGATTGATAGTCTTTTACAGCCATGCTTTTTTCAAACAATAATTTGTTGTCATTCGAGTTGTTGGTGGTGTTTTTACAAGCAAACAAAGTGGCCGTAAGACTTAATAGAAGAATTGTTTTTTTCATTATGTGTTATATAGATTGTTTTTCTTGGTTTATCAATTGTTTGCAGGCCTCAGCAATGGTCTGCTTCACGGGTTTAAATTCAATTTGAATAGCATCCTTTACCTTTTGGTTGTCGTAAAAGTATTGGTTCAATGAAGCCCTGGCTGTTTCTTTGGTAATATTGGCCTTTTTTCCAGTTAGAATTTTCTTTAAAGCCATTACCCTCCATGCAATTTCTGCCAATAGCTTATTCACTTTTATGTAGGGTGCTTTCTTACCCAATTCTTTTGCTGCAGTTTCAAAGAAATCTTTCACAGAAACATTCTCACTAATTAAAATATATCTTTGTGCAAAGAGGTTCTTCTTCATCAATAAAATAGAGGCTTTAGCTACATCTTCAACATCCACATAACCATTAACACCTGTTGAGTAAAAAGGCAAACCCTTAGCAACCATTTTTAGAAGATTTGCCGAGCCTTTGTTCCAATCTCCTATCCCCATTATTACTCCGGGGTTAACAATAACCGCATTCAGACCCTCCTCTATTCCTCTCCAAACTTCCATCTCAGCCTTGTGTTTGCTTATGGCATAATTGCTGTTATTGGGAGATTCATCCCAATGTGTTTTTTCGTCAATCAGCTGACCACTTTTGGTTCTACCCAAAGCAGCAATTGAACTGATATAACAAAGTTTTTTCACTCCACATGAAATCGCAGCATTCACTACATTAGCCGTTCCGTCTACGTTAACATGGTTCATCTGCTCTTGGTCTTTGGCATGAAAAGATACCATAGCAGCACAATGATAAACTTCATCAGCTAATTGAAAAACCTCTTCTAAAGACAAAATATCGTTCAAATCTCCATCGCGCCAACTTAACGCTTGAAGTAGTTTTGTTTTTTCTTGATCATTAAGCTTTTCAAAGCGATAAGAAAAGATGTAGTTAAACTCCTGAAGGCTTGATTTGTTACGTTTTAAACCACAAACAGAATGACCCGCCTGCAATAAACTGCATACCATATGAGACCCTAAAAAACCCGTTGCTCCAGTTACTATAATCAATGTGTGGAAATGTGTATTAAGTAGCCAACAATATTAGGCAATTTGCAAAATATTTTAATATTAATTATTAAACGTTCATCCTATAGATTTGAATGTTTTTAAGCCCAAGCAAATATGTCTATAAACGAATATATCAAACCATTAAGCAGCGAATTTGTAGGTCAACTTAAAAGCGAATCTGGAGGCAAAAGTTTAGCCCAATATGTAGCTTTTAACGAGCAAAACAATCTAGAAATTAATGCTTACAAAATTGCCATTTTAGGGGTAGGTGAAGACCGACTGAAAGACCAACAAAATGGTTCTGGATTGGCTCCTAATGAAATCAGGAAAGCCTTTTATTCATTGGTAAAACCTCGCTATGATATCTCAATTATTGACTTAGGAAATATTGTTAATGGCAACAGTGTTTCAGACACCTATTATGCGCTTAAACAAAGCGTAAACTATTTGATTCAACAAAAGGTTTTACCTATAATCATTGGAGGTTCGCAAGATTTGGCTTACGCTCAATATGCAGCGCATGAAAAGCAAAATTCAAATATGAATGTGATGCTTTTGGATGCAAGAGTAGACGTAAACGTAAATGAACAAGATGAGCTTCAATCAAGCTATATCTCAAAAATTATTAGTCACCAACCCTATTATTTGTTTAACATTGCACTAGCTGGTTATCAAAGTTATTTTGTTGAAAACGAAAGCTACGATGCTTTTGAACGCATGAATTTTGATATGGTTCGCCTAGGTAATTTGCGTAATAAAATTCAAGATATTGAGCCCCTTTGTCGCAATGCACATATGCTGTCTTTTTCGGCCTCGGCCATCAGGGCCAGTGATGCGCCTGGTCAAAACTTAGCCTCTCCTAACGGATTTAGTGGCGAAGAAGCCTGTGCCATTTGCCGCTATGCTGGTATGGGCAGTGATTTGCAAAGTTTTGGTTTATACGATTTCAACCCAAGCAGAGACAAAGAAAACTACAGCATGCAACTGGCAGCACAAATGTTATGGTATTTTGTGGATGGATTTTATGGCCGCAAAAACGACTATCCAGCTGCCGAGAGCAAGGACTACATGATTTATAGAACCACATTCAAAAACAGTTCTCACGAGATTGTTTTCTATAAGAGTTTAATCAGTGATAGGTGGTGGATGGAAGTTCCTTACCCAAGGGAGCGTAGCTCGCACAGTGGAAAATTTTTAGTGCCTTGTAGCTACTGCGATTACCAAATTGCATTGAGTGATGAAATCCCAGATAGATGGATGAAGGCCTATCAAAAACTGATATAAAGCCTCAACCCCGACCCTTCTCCAATGGAAAAGGGAGTTATTTGTCTTATTATAAATTATATGTTTAATGAAACCCTTTATGCGCCTATTGAAAAGTTAAATTTTGAGTTGTTTGAGCAAAAACAAATCGAACTATTCATTAAGCGTGAAGACCTCATACATCCTTTTATTGCTGGGAATAAGTGGCGAAAACTTACATACATTTTGCAAGATGCCAGTAGTAAAAACAAGAAACATTTGGTAACATTTGGAGGGGCTTATTCCAATCATTTATTGGCCGTTGCATGTGCAGGAGCTAAATACCATTTTACAACGACAGGATTTGTAAGAGGCGAAGAGGTAAATAACCACATGTTAGCCCTCTGCCGTTGGTTTGGTATGAATTTGATTTTTGTTGATAGAGAATCCTATCGAAACAAATCAATTTTATTTGATACGTATTTTTCAAACAATAATAACGCCTATTTTATTGACGAGGGTGGGGCGGGAGAGCTTGGAGCAAAAGGATGCGGGGAGATTTTAACAGGTATTGAAAATGAGTATAGCCATGTGTTTTGTTCGGTAGGCACCGGATGTACCATTGAAGGATTAATTGGTTATGCAGACGAACAGAAGCTAAAGGCCTGCATTGAAGGAATCGTTGTTTTAAAAGGGGGCGATTTTCTACAAAAACAAATAGAGGAAAAAAACTATAATCAAGCCAATTGGCGCTTACACCAAGGCTTTCATGAGGGGGGTTATGCAAAAACAAGTCCTGAGCTGTTGGCGTTTATTCAGCACTTTGCTTCACAAACGGGCATTTTAATAGATCAAGTGTATGAGGGCAAAATGATGAAAGCCATTTTTAGTTTGGCTGAAGAAAATTACTTTAAAAAGGGTTCAAAAATTCTCGCCATTCATTGTGGTGGAACCCTTGGTATGCTTAGTGTTGTTGATGTTTGTAACTAGTTAATGGCTATCTTAGTTGATTAATTTACAGCCAAACTTACTTTAATAGACCTCTTTCATAATTCACATTAAATAAAGATAAGTAATTAGCTTCATATTCGAAGAAAAGAAATTTAAAGTGGAACTTTCCTTATGAAATGGGAAGAAACAAAAAACTATAAACCGACTTTATTCAAGCGATTGGTAGGCGTTCATAAGGAAACTTTCGCTAAAATGATAGTAGAAATAACAAAGTTAAGTTCAACATCAAAACATTAAATTGCTGGTAATAAACGGGGACCCAAACCAAAATTAAACGAAGGAGACAAATTACTGATGATGCTTATGTACTATAGAGAGTACAGAACCTTTCTTCATATAAGCGCAGACTATGGCATCAGTGAAACTCAATGTTGGCTTATTATTACAGACTTAGAAAAGCTTTTGATAAAAAGTAACTTGTTTCATTTGCCAGGTAAAAAAGTATTACAAGTGGCAAACAATTTTGAAATAGTATTAGTGGATGTAGCAGAAAACCAGATAGAAAGACCTAAAAAAAACAAAAGATAATTTGTGTTGCAGGAGCGCAAGGTCGAATGCACGACTTTTGGTTGTTTAAAAAAAGTAAAACGGTTATCCATCCAAATATCAAGGCACAAGCATATACGGGCTATCAAGCATTACAAAAGAAGGATACCAATACCGAGATACAGAAAAAGAGAAGCAAAAAAAATCCGTTATCAAAAGAAGATAAAGAAAACAATCAAGCAATATCTTCTAGCAGGGTTACCTTGGAAAATGTGATAAGAAGTCTGAAAATATTTAGGGTCTTAGCAGAGAAATATAGGTGATATACATTGAGGCTAAATTTAATTGCTGGTATTTCCAATTTTCAATTATGAAAGAGGTCCAATAAAAAAATTTTATGGTGTCAACAAAATTAAATTTCGATATTCATTATTTGTTTGCTAGCTTTGAGTGAACTATTAAAACCATGAAAACACAAATTAAAACCATTGTCATTTTTTTATTATCGGTTATTGTAATTGCTTGTAACAATAACCCTAAGGAAAACAGCAAATCAAATGACAAATCAGAATCATTAACAAGTTCAAGTGACACTATTATTGTAATTGGAACCTTGCATGAGGGGGTAGCATCATTTGTGGCCGATTCAACTGTTTTACGAACTGATTGGGAGAAATTTATTACTGCCAATATAAATCCATGTAAACTAAATCACATAGAAATTCTTCCGAATGAAGACAGAACAAAATACTACTTGGTTGTATCGGGAACAATGGAGAGCGATATGATGAAAGCTTCAATAGAACTGAAACAATCTGACACAACTTGTTTAATGTTATATAGCTATACTACAAGTTGTGTCTCTTCTGATTGCTCTTCTGAAGCGATAGGTTGTGTACCTTTGGGTATGGCCTGTACTCCATGTTCTAATAAAGGCAAATGTACGAAGACTGTTTCTAATTCTCCTACAGATATATTCATTTCTGTAACGCCAAGTAATTGTCCAGACTAACACATAGCTAACACACTCGTTAGGACTGTTTAAAAAAGTACACAACATGATTGGTCTGAATCAAATAGAAAGCGTTGATAATAAGAATTTACAATTCTGTAATAAACCCCAAAAAATCCCGCGATGCGGGATTTTTTGTTAGTTCCTTTTGTTCTCCTAATTGCAAAATTTGTACACCTTTTTACACATTGTTATTTACTTAATTATAGCCTACTCATTCTAATCGTATTTTTGTTTCGGTTTTATTTACACCCGATACATTTTGATTCAATACAATACTTTCACTTTAGACAATGGCTTAACTGTTATTCATCACCAAGATGAATCTACTCAGTTGTGCGTTATAAATACCCTTTATAATGTGGGCTCAAAACACGAAGACCCCAATAAAACAGGCTTCGCTCATTTATTCGAGCACCTTATGTTTGGGGGTTCGGTCAATATTGAAGAGTTTGATGAAGAGCTTCAAAATGCCGGTGGCGAGAGCAATGCTTTTACGAGCAACGACATCACAAATTATTACCTCACACTTCCTTCAAATAATATAGAAACAGGATTTTGGCTTGAAAGTGACAGAATGTTAAGCCTTGATTTCTCTCAAGAATCTTTAGACGTTCAAAAAAGTGTGGTAATTGAAGAATTTAAAGAACGATATTTAAATCAACCTTATGGCGATGTTTGGTTAAAAATTCTGCCCTTAGCCTACAAGGTTCACCCTTATAGTTGGCCAACAATTGGAAAAGAAATTAGCCATATTGAAAACGCAACTTTAGATGATGTGAAAGCTTTTTTTAAATCATTTTATTGCCCCAACAATGCAGTGCTAGTAGTTGCAGGCAATATCAGTTTAGAAAAATGCAAAACACTTTGCGAAAAATGGTTTGCGCCCATACCTAAACAACAAATCAATAAGCCAGCCTATCAAAAAGAACCCAAGCAAACCGAACCTAGAAAAGAGACCGTTTATGCAGAGGTGCCACAAGACATGATTGTAATGGCATATCATATTCCCGCTAGAACAGAAAATGGTTATTATGTGGCAGACTTAATTTCAGACATTCTAGGCGCAGGAAAATCTGCAAGACTATACAATGCACTTGTAAAGAAAAATCCCATGTTTAGCGAGCTTGACGCATACCTTAGTGGTGATATTGATGAGGGATTACTATTGGTAGAAGGAAAGCTTTTGCCAAACATAAGTATGGAAGAGGCGGAAAATGCCATCATTTCAGAACTTGACAAATTGAAAATAGCTGAAGTTGAAGAGCTTGAATTGCAAAAAGTAAAAAACAAAAGTGAAACAAACATACTATTTAACGATGTGGGGTCGTTAAACAAGGCAATGAAGTTGGCCTATGCTTGGGTATTGGGCGATATTGAATTGGTTAACAAAGAAGCTGAAATATATCTATCTGTTAATCAAAATGATATAAAACAACTGGCCAAGGAAATTTTTGATCTAAACAATTGTTCTACAATTTATTACCGCAAAAAATAACCATGAATATTGATAGAACCATTTCACCTCAAACCGAGGAAATATCATCATTTAATTTGGTTGAAGCCAATTCTACCAAACTAGAAAACGGAATAAACATACATAGAATTCAAGCTGGAAATGAGGCTGTCCTAAAAGTAGATTTTGTTTTCAATGCAGGCAGTTTAAACCAAAGTAAAAAAGGACAAGCAGCACTTACGAACAGAATGATTGGGGAAGGAACAAGTAAATATACCGCTCAACAATTAGCGGATGCATTAGACTTTTATGGAGCCTATATCAACACAAGATCCGCAACAGACGAATCTTCGGTGACTTTATACTGTTTAAACAAACACCTAAACAGCTGTTTAACATATATTTACGAAATGTTCACGGATGCTAACTTCCCAGAAGACGATTTAAAAATTTTAACGCAGAACAGTATTCAAAAACTCGCTGTAAACGAACAGAAAAATTCATTTTTAGTAAGAAAATATTTCTATTCGAGTGTTTTTGGTGAAGAAAATCCATATGGTTCATCCATAAATAAGGATGATTACCTTAATATCAACAGACAAGATCTTGTAGAATTTTATCAAACAAGCTATATCAACAAGCTTGAACACATCTTAATATCAGGTCAAGCAGATGATTCAACCATGTTAGAAATTGAGGCTTTCTGCAAAAAGTTTAATAATACGATTACTCGAAAAACATTGCCATTCCCCAAATTTGATGGCTCACCTGAAAGAAAAAAATTTCATAACAAACCAGGTTCCTCACAATCGGCCATCAGAATTGGAAGGCCCATTTTCAATAGAAGCCACATGGACTTTCGAAAGTTCCAACTACTTAACTTAATTTTAGGTGGATATTTTGGTTCAAGGCTCATGAAAAACATTAGAGAAGACAAAGGACTAACCTATGGTATATACTCAAGTTTAGAATCATACAAAAATGGGGGTTGTTGGTACATTGAAACCGAAATGAACAACGAACTTAGAGAGCAGGGACTAACTGAAATTTATAAAGAACTAAAAACTTTAAGGGAGGAGCTTATTGACAATGAAGAGTTGCAAACTGCAAAGAACTATTTACTTGGATCATTTCTAAGAAGTATTGACAGTCCATTTTCTTTAGCGGATAGGTACAAAATTCTATTAGACTACAATTTGGAATATTCATATTACCATGAGTTTATAGAAATTGTTAAAAACACAAACGCTGAAGAAATAAGAAGCCTAGCCACGGAGTATTTACGGGAGGCTGATTTATATGAAATAATTGTTGGTTGTTAATTCATGCCATTAATAAGAAAAATATCGATTTTTATCTTTTTTGTTTTTTTTTGGTGCAAAGCCTTCACACAAGAAATGACACTGAGTAGGGTTTGTGAAAATGGTAATAATAATATTTTAACCTGGATTCGACCAACAAGCTTTTGTAACAATTTTATTAGTTACGCCATCTATTTTCGCGAATACAAACCTTCAAGTCCAGACCCGTATACACTCTTGACAGAAATCTTTACAGATCCAACGACAACCTATACCCACATCAATGCCAATACAACTTTTGGGAAAAAATACGAATATAAAATAACCTTAAACTATTTGTGTTCGAGCGTTCCAAAATCTGTTGATTCAAAAGAATTAATTGCGGATTTGATTCCACCCGATCCTACTGTTATTGATTCAATTTCAGTGGACCCAATTACAAACGTTGTTTACATTGCTTGGTTTCCAAACAAAACAATTGATTTCAGTGATTATTCAGTCTATAATTCTGGAATAGAAATCAAGATAACGAAAAATCTATCTTATAAGGATGCAAGCAACAATCCGAAACTCAAAGCAATTAGCTATGAAATAACAGGCTATGATTCTTGTGGAAACAAGAACAGTTTTGGACAAAATCAACACACAACTATATTACTCAATTCAAGCATTGATACATGTAAGTCAATTGTCAGCCTGGATTGGTCTCATTACAAAGGATGGGATAGTATTAGTAAATATTATATCTTCAGATCTATCAATTCTGGAACTTTTGATTTGATAGATAGTGTAAACGGAAAAACAAATTCATATACAAACACAAACATTCCACTTCAGTCGACTCTAGCTTATTTTGTTCGAGTCATAAAAGATACTTCCATTTTAACTAGCTCATCATCAAATTCGATTAATATTTCAAGTGCGAGAAGAGGCAACATAAAAAACACTTATATAAATTATGTTAGCATTGAAAATAATCAAATTGAAATTAGTATCCATTTCGACAGCACTCAGTATATCGGAAAACTAAATTTATATAGAAGTCCGTTAAACCAAAATAGTTTTGGATTAGTAAGGTCGTATAATCATAGTCAAATCGGGATACTATCCAACCTAATTCATATTGACAATCCTTTTATTGAAGAGAATTGGAAGTACAAAGTAATTGCCTATGATGTGTGCAATATTGCAGTTGACTCATCACAGATTTCAGGAAATATTTTACTTCAAGGCGAAAATCAAGGAGACAAAAATCTAATATATTGGTCTAAATATTTCACGTGGAACACGGGGGTAAAATCATACATAATTAACAGATATTTAGATAATTATATTGTCACTGGTTCAAATCCGGTGGCAATAAAAACAATAAGTCAAAGCGATAGTTTCTTTGTTGATTCTGACCCGGGACTAGTGGGCAAAACAGCATGTTACTATATAGAGGCAGAACAAAATACAGGGTCTATATTCGGTAAAACAGAAAAATCAAAATCAAATGTATTCTGTGTTGAGGGAAATTCGAGTATATATCTTCCCAATGCCTTACACTTGAACAATGATCAAAATTCAATATTCCTGATTCGTGGATTAAATATTAATACAACAAACCTATATTTTGAGGTTTTTGATAGATGGGGAAGAAGTGTTATTAAACTAAATGATCTAAGCAGCGGCTGGGCTGGTATTGATAAAGATGGGTCGGTGCTTGAGCAAGGATTGTATTTTTATTTACTAAAAACAACAAATACAAAAGGGGATACAATAAACAAGAATGGTGGAATCTACATATTCAAATAGGCTGATAAGCTTCAACACAATTGATGTAAATACCATGATTAAGGGAAAAAAGTCAATTGGTAATTGGTTAAATCAGGTAATAGAAAAAGAGGGGCATGAACTCGGATTTATATCAATAAGTTTATGTTCGGATAAACACCTTCTAAAAATCAACAAAAGTGTGTTGCAACACGATTACTATACAGACATTATTACCTTTCAATTAAATGAAAAACAAGAGGCAATAGAAGGCGATTTATATATCAGTATTGAACGGGTAAAGGATAATGCAAAGACATTAAAGATAAGGTGGGGCGATGAGTTGAAAAGAGTAATGGTTCATGGGGTTTTGCATCTTTGCGGCTACAAAGACAAGACGAAAAAAGATAGCGAATTAATGAGAAAAAAAGAAAATGAGTATCTATCTTTGCTTTAATATAGTGGACATGTTTCACGTGGAACAATTAAGAAAATGATGTTAGAAAAATACGATGTAATTATAGTTGGGGCGGGTCATGCAGGTTGCGAGGCGGCACACGCTGCTGCGGTTCTGGGTAGTAAAGTCTTGCTCATAACAATGGATATGAATAAGATAGCTCAGATGAGTTGCAATCCAGCAATGGGTGGTGTGGCTAAGGGTCAAATTGTAAGGGAGATTGATGCATTAGGCGGCTATTCAGGAATTGTCTCGGATAAATCAACCATACAATTTCGAATGTTAAACTTATCAAAAGGACCAGCAATGTGGAGTCCAAGGACACAAAATGATCGTATGCTCTTTTCACAATATTGGAGAGAACAGTTAGAGCAAACTCCAAATGTAGACTTTTGGCAAGACATGGTTAGCAGTCTTATAACTGAGAATGGTGAGGTAAAGGGGGTTGTTACTGGAATGGGTCAAAAAATAGAATCAAATTCAGTAGTGCTGACAAACGGAACTTTCTTAAATGGAATTATACATATAGGGCAAAAACAGTTTGGCGGAGGTAGAATAGGAGAAAAATCTGCAAGCGGAATAACTGAACAACTAATTAGCTTAGGCTTTGAATCGGGAAGAATGAAAACGGGAACGCCACCAAGAATAGATGGAAGAAGTTTAAACTATAAGGCCATGGAAAGACAAGAAGGTGACGCAAATCCAGATAAATTTTCATATTCAAATTCAACAAAGGCAGTAACCGAACAAAGGTGTTGTTGGATAACCTATACGAACTCAGAAGTACATGACATACTGAGAACAGGATTCGATGATTCACCTATGTATGCAGGAAGAATTCAAGGATTAGGGCCTCGATATTGTCCATCTATAGAAGATAAAATTAACAGATTTGCAGAGCGCGATAGGCATCAAATATTTGTAGAACCAGAAGGATGGAACACGGTAGAGATATATGTTAATGGTTTTTCAACTTCACTACCAGATGAAATACAATTAAAAGCATTAAAAAAAATACCTGGATTTGAGAAGGCCAAAATGTTTAGACCGGGATATGCAATCGAGTACGATTATTTTCCACCTACTCAACTGAAATTAACATTAGAAACTCATTTAGTAAAAAACCTCTACTTCGCGGGCCAAATAAATGGGACAACAGGATATGAAGAAGCTGCATGTCAAGGACTTATAGCTGGAATAAACGCTCATCAAAGAATAAATGGGCTTGAAGATTTTATTTTAAGTCGTTCTGAAGCATATATTGGCGTACTAATTGATGATTTGGTGAATAAAGGTACAGATGAGCCATACAGAATGTTTACATCTAGGGCTGAATATAGAATATTGCTTAGACAAGATAATGCTGATATACGATTGACCGAAAAGGGATATAAACTAGGTTTAGCTTCACAAAAAAGGTATGAGCAAGTGAAAAGGAAAATTGAGCAAACAAATGAAATAGTAAAATATTTTAAGAAAACATCAGTTATTCCAAGTGATATCAATCCCTTACTTGAATCTTTAGAGACAGCACCCATTAATCAAAACTATAAACTTGAACAAATATTAAGCAGGCCTCAGCTTGATATTGAGAAAATAAGAATTGGTTTGGACTCAGTAAATGAATTTCTTTCAACATTTGATAAAGACAGTATTTTGCAAGCAGAAATACTCATGAAATATTCAGGCTACCTCATAAAAGAGCAAGAGATGGTTGATAAAATGAATCGGTTGGAAAGTGTAAAAATTGATGAATCGTTTGACTTCAGAAAAATTCATAATCTTAGCAGCGAAGCAAAAGAAAAACTAAGCAAACAAAAACCAGGAACCTTAGGACAAGCCGCAAGAATTAGTGGAATTTCACCCGCTGATGTTTCAGTGTTAATGGTACATTTAGGTAGATAATAATACATTTGCAAAGGAAGAATAAGCAAAAATCAAGAATATATTGGAGAAATTAGATACTTGTCTTGTCTGTGGACATAACAAATTTAGCACACTATTTAGCTGCAAAGATTTTGTAGCAACCAATGAAAACTTTCAATTAGAGCGTTGTGAAAATTGTAGTTTTCTTTTTACTAACCCAAGACCTACCATTAGCGAAATAGGGAAATACTATCAATCAGACCAATACATATCTCATGCAGGGAAAAAGAAAGGACTAATTTACAACTTATATGATATCGTCAGAGATTTCAGTATAAAACAAAAGTTAAATCTTATCAAAAAATACCATAGTAAAGGAAAGTTGATGGATTTAGGTTGTGGTCTCGGCTATTTTTTAAATGGAGTTAAACTTGATAAAACCTTTGATACCTTAGGAGTTGATGTAAGTGATGATGCTGTTGAATATGTAAAAAGGACATTCGGCATAGATGTAAAAAACGAATCAGAATTAGCTAATCTAGAAAAACATTCTTTTGATATAATTACTCAGTGGCATGTGCTTGAACATGTTCATTATTTAAATGAGCGAATGCAGCAACTGCATCATTTATTAAAGCAAGACGGAACTATGTTTATTGCAGTCCCAAATAGTAAAAGTAAGGATGCAGAAAAGTATAAGGAATTTTGGGATGGATATGATGTGCCAAGACATTTATACCACTTTAATCAAAAAAGCTTTTCATTATTAATGGAGAAACATGGTTTTGTAATAGTTGAGATAAAACCCATGTGGTTTGATGCACCTTATATTAGCATGCGTAGTGAAGTTCATATGAAAAACAAATATCCATTTATAAATGGTGCCATAAGCGGAATAAAATCAACTGCATCAGCAATTAGCACAGGCGAACACAGTACATTACTTTTTGTGGTTAAGAAAAAGAAATAAGGCAAGAATCAAAATATTCTATGGCAAAAAGTATGCTTCTAAGTTTTAATAAATATTTCATTCCCATATTTCTTTTTATTGTTGCATCATGTGCACAACAAGTTGCCCCATCAGGTGGTCCAAAAGATGAAAATTACCCAGTATTTAATGATGCTAAGCCGTCAAATAAATCAGTGAAATTTCCAATCAAAGGACAAAAGATAAATATAAAATTTGATGAATTTGTTAGACTAAAAGATGCCACTCAACAAATTGTTATTTCTCCACCTCCACCAGGAGAAAAAGCACCCACGATTCAAGAAAATGGTAAAAATATTGAAGTAATATTCAACGAGGGACTAGAAAGAAATACAACCTACACCATAAATTTTGGTAATTCTATAACAGACATCCATGAGGAAATGGCAGTACCAGATTTTAAGTATGTTTTTTCGACAGGCGAGAATTTAGATACCAATTATATAAAAGGAAAAATACTGAATGCTTTTACTCTAAAACCAGAAAAAAACGTAATTGTCGCACTTTACGAATATGCCAATTTTAATGATACTACGATCTACAATAAGAAACCATCGTACTTTATAAGAACAAAGGAAGATGGAACTTTTAGCATTGAAAATATACCGGTTTCAAGTTTCTTTATGTTGGCCTATAAAAAAGAAGGGGATTTAAAATTCTCAAAAGGCTATGAACTTGCCATGTTTAAAAACCCTATAAAAATTGAAGGAAATATAAATGAAGGTTATGATTCTTATCTATTTAAACCTGATACATATAGAAAAAATAAATTGATTTCCAATGAAGTTAAAGCTCAAGGTAAATATGCAATGAGTATATACAAACCTGAACAAAGCAAAATAAGCACGAAATCAAAAAATCCATATTACATCTTTAAAGAAAAAGGATATGATAATACAGACACATTTTATATTTATACCAATATAAACGAAAAAGATAGCTTCAACATTACAATTGAAAATCCTGATACAACTTATTTGTTACAATATAAACTAAAGAAAAAACTTAAAAATCCTGCATTTGAAATTCAAAACATAAATCCTTCTAATCTAGATGATACATTAATTATTAAATTTTCGGTACCATATAAAACCATATTTACCGATTCCACTATTTACAAAGAGGATACAAACTTACTCAAACCAAGTTATGTCGCATTTGATGAAAAGAATCACCAATTCATTAAATATTGGCATAAATGGAAAGAAAATACAAATTATACTTTCTTATTTAAAGATTCGTCCATAATTGATATTTACGGTCAAATAAACAGGGGAACTAATATTAGCTTTAATACCAAGAGCACTAAAGATTTTGCAAACCTACTAATTAATGTAAGTCTTATAGCTGATGGACAAGAATATATATTACAGTTGGTTGATAAAGATGATAAAGTAGTCAAAGAGAAAATTATTACAAAATCATCTGAGGTAAATTTCAATGGCTTAGATCCAGTAGAATGTAGAATTAAAATAATTCAGGATAAAAATAGAAATGGGATTTGGGATAATGGTAACTTGGAAGAAAATATATTCCCTGAAAAAGTTTATTACTATCCAGAATCTCTTGTTTTAAGAGCATATTGGGATTTAGAACAAAGCATAAATATAAACTCACTTATCAATAGTAAAGAGTAATATTAAAAGCTAATAAGTGTGTTGATAGATGTGAATAGAAAAGTATAAGAAAGCTTTACCAGTGTTGATAAGTGTTAAAGTGCGACTTATTCTAAAATAGCCAACATTTACCCAACACTAATCTAGAAATAAGTTTTAAACAATTAAAGGTGAATGTCGCAATTAACATATTGTTAATTAGTATGTAATATAAAGAATAATAAGAAATTAACTTGGTAATTGATTGTTAGGATATTTTAATAAGCACAAATCAAATAAAGACACAAAAAACTTATTGGTAATAATCACACTACAATAACAACAACAAACTTTAAGTAAATAATATTAATAATACATTGCTTTGGTGGAAAGCTAAAAATAAAATGTATTAGATTTGTTGCTCTCAAAGCTGACTAGGATATGAAACAAAAAATAGAAGAACTTCAAAATAAAATAAGCCAAACTGCAATCAACTCATCAGATGAATTGGAACAATTTAGATTGACCTATTTGAGCAGAAAAGGAATTTTGAATGATTTGTTTGAAGAATTTAAAACCATTCCAAATGAGATAAAAAAGGATGTTGGCAAATTGATGAATGCTTTAAAACAGGATGTTCAAGAAAAATTTAATGAAGCATCAGGTTTATTTCAATCAACAATTGTGAAAAACAAAAGCTCAGAACAATTTGACTTAAGCTTACCTGCTGATTTAGCAAATATTGGAGGAAGACACCCATTAAGTTTAGTAGAAAACGAAATTGTTTCCATTTTTAATAAAATTGGATTTACCATAACCGAAGGACCAGAGATTGAAGATGATTGGCATAATTTCTCTGCATTAAATTTCCCTGAAAATCACCCTGCAAGAGATATGCAGGATACCTTTTTTATTGATAAAGAGATAGCTCTAAGAACTCATACGTCCTCAGTTCAAGTGCGACTTATGGAAAATCAAAAGCCACCTTTGCGTGCTATTATGCCAGGCAGGGTTTACAGAAACGAGGCAGTTTCAGCTAGAGCCAATTGCTTTTTTCATCAGGTTGAGGGTATTTATATTGATAAAAAAGTAAGTTTTGCAGATTTAAAGCAAACCCTTTATTACTTTGTAAAGGAGATGTTTGGAGGAGACGTAAAAGTTAGATTTAGACCTAGTTATTTCCCATTTACTGAGCCATCAGCTGAAATGGATATTAGCTGTTTGTTATGTAAAGGTGTAGGATGTAATGTTTGTAAATATACAGGTTGGGTAGAGATTTTAGGATGTGGTATGATTGACCCCAATGTTTTAAAAAATTGCGGTATTAATCCTGAGGAATATTCAGGCTTTGCATTTGGAATGGGTATAGAACGCATTGCCATGCTAAAATATGACGTTAAAGACCTTAGAACATACTTTACTAATGATGTGTCTTTTTTAAAGCAATTTTCGCAGCTTTAAGGCGATATTAAAAATAATTTTTCCGCTATGCGGTATAAAAAAACGACTTGTTAAGGTCGCTTTTTAGTTTTATTTACACAGATTGGAAATCTGTTTTAATCTATACTTCGAGATGTTCCGCAGGGCATCTCGAAGAGCAGAATCATAAGCATAAAATTAATTAGTATATTTATAGATAAAAAAGATCCAATTAATAATGCTTTAGAAATTGGGACTAATACTCATATCTGCATAGTAGTCTAGAATATAATTTACCGCATCATCAGCAGTATCTACCAATTTAATTAAATCCACGTCTTCAGGGCTTAAGTTATGGTATTGTTCACACATGGTTTTTTTAATCCATTCAAGTAATCCACCCCAATATTCGCTGCCTACTAATACAACAGGAAAATGAGCTACTTTGTGGGTTTGAATAAGTGTTAATGACTCAAATAATTCATCTAAGGTTCCAAATCCACCAGGCATAGCAATAAATGCTTGTGCATACTTAACAAACATTACCTTACGTACGAAGAAATAGTCGAAATTGATGTTTTTGTCTCTGTCGATGTATCTGTTATGAAACTGTTCAAAGGGTAGCTCGATGTTTAAACCAACCGATTTTCCACCAGCCTCAAAAGCACCTTTATTTCCAGCTTCCATGATACCGGGGCCGCCACCCGTAATAACGCCAAAGCCAGCATTAACTAATTTTTTAGCCACTTCAACGGCAAGGTCGTAATATTTGGTATCTGCTTTGGTTCTAGCCGAACCAAAAATAGACACACAAGGTCCGATTTTACTCATTTTCTCAAAGCCCTCAACAAACTCGGCCATAATTTTAAAAGTTGCCCAACTGTCAGATACTTTTATTTCGGGCCAGTCTTTCTTTTGAAAGGCTTTCTTTATTCTTTCTTCTTCTGAAATATCCATATACAATTATGCAAGTAATTCTTTTAAAATGCTCGAAATTATTTTTCCGTCTGCTTTTCCTGCTAATGCTTTCATTGCCAAAGGCATTACTTTGCCAAAATCGGTCGCAGAGGAAGCTCCAGCTTGAGAAATAACGGCCTGTAGGGCTTGTTTTATTTCATTTTCACCCATTTGTTTAGGCAAATATTTTTCAATCACCTCTATTTCTTCTTTTTCCTTTTCTGCCAATTCTGTACGGCCATTTTGCATAAAGATATCAAACGACTCTTTTCTTTGTTTGGCAAGCTTTTGGAAGATTTTAATGGATTGTTCATCGGGTATTTTATCGCTAGCACCTGCTTCGGATGAGGCAAGTAAAAGGGCAGATTTTAAAGCCCTTAGTGCACGAAGACTAATTTCGTCTTTGGCTTTCATTGCAGTAATTATATCTGCATTTATTTGTTCTTGTAAGGTCATAATAATTAAATGATAATTTATGTGTGTGATAGCAAAATGCAACAAATTAACAACAAGGGCTATTTGCTTTGCCTTAAGTTTTCGAAATTCAACTACTTCTTCTTGGTCATGTATTTTACACCTTTGCCTAAAAAGAAACTGAAAGTATCGCTTCTTAAGCCGAGTCTTAAGGTTTCCATAGGAATGATATCATTAGGGGCTATATTTCCTAAACTTACATTAGCACCTACCAATTTGATAAAATAAGTTTGTTGGGCTTTTTGTGGAGCCTCCCAAATTATTTTTTCTTCTGGAATTTGAGTTAAAATTTCTTGTACCAAACCTTCGCGCACCTCGCCACTACTTCTGTAAACACCCACATTTCCTGCTTCTCGAGCTTCGGCTATTACTTTCCATGCTCCCGCTTGAAGCTCGGTTTGCATCAACTCAATCCACTGATAAGGGGGTAAAATTTTCTCAACGTCCTTGCTTCCCACTTCTGATAGAACCGTTACATGGTTACTCAATTTATCAATAAAATCAAGTTTGATATCATGTGGCATTTCTATGGAGCCATCAGACACTTCAGCGTGTGTCAATTTATATCGTTCTAACACCTTTAAATAATCATCAAATTGGTTTCTGACAACATATGCCTCAAATAAGGTACCACCAAAATAAACGATAATTCCATTTTGTTGATAAAGTTTAATTTTCTCTACCAAGTTTGGCGAAACAAATGGAGTTCCAAAGCCAAGCTTAATAATATCAATATAATCACCCGAAACAGAAATCATATCCTCTGCCTCGCGAACGCTAAGACCCTTGTCCATTACCATAGTTAAACCCTTTTCACGAGGCTTAATAGTACGTTCCGGAATCATTTTTAGTTTAAAATTTTTCATAAATAAAAATATTAATTTGGCTAAGGCCAAAGACGGGCAAATGTAAAAAAAATAGGTTTAGAGAAATATGATTAATGCAAGCGATTTCTCAAGTCGGTCATTGGCTTTTCGAACAACACAAAAATGAGCCAAGACGAACAAATACATAATAACCAAAATACCCCATACATAAGGGCCGCATAAGGAACAGACCAATTAGCACCCTCATTGCTATGAATCATGAATGTAAACGATATTAAACCTCCATTCACCAAATACATTGAGTAGGAAATAATTGAAATCCCTGTAATGGGCCTTGCTAGCACTCGCCATTTTGTGGTTTTAATGCTTGCTAATAGAGGCAATAAAAAGGCAATGCAGATGCTCAATGCAGAAAAGAAAACCACATTCGAGATAAGACCAGGGAATTGTTCTACAATCTTTTTTTGGAATGCCATCAAACACAAAACACCGATTAAGCCAACTACGAATAAGTGTAACTTATAACCATCCCACAATTTGTTATATTTTCGGCTGAAATATACAGCAATAAAGCCATAGTAAATAGCATCTAATCGAATCATTGCAACCTCTCTTACGGCAGTGTTCCAGTGATAAACTTGCTCAAGAAAATAGTTACAATAAACAATTCTTAAAACTGTTACCAATGCTATTAAGAAGAGACTTACCCAAAGAAAAACTTTTGAATTTACTTTTCCGTCTTTTTTGAAAACATGAGCACTTAAGGCTAAAACCAGCGGAGACAATAAATATGAAATCTCTTCAATACATAGGCTCCAAGACTCTTCAAAAAAATATGCTGGGGTGTTCCAAACATTTTGTAAAAAAAAGAAATACCTCCACAAACCATCTGGTTTATTCGCAAAGTACACAAGAATATAAATTAACAAAATAAAATAATAATTAGGAAGAGTTCTAAACCAGCGTCTAGCCCAAAAGTTCTTGATAGAAGAAAAGTCTAATGAGTTGTTGTTTTTCTCAAATTCCTTTAGCAGAATGCCACCAATTAGAAAGCCGCTTAGCACAAAAAAAAGCTCTACCCCTAATATTCCACTACCATGCAAAAGAGCTCTGATAGGCGCAGGAAAACCCTTTGTCATCCATCTTACATGACCAAAAACGACTAAAATAATGGCAATAAAGCGCATTAGGTCTAATCCGAATACGCGGTCTTTGGTATCAAAAATGGAGATAAATCGCTTGTACAATGCCCTAATTTTATCCCGCTAATTACGAGAAAAAGATTAGTGCTTTTGTTTCGACTTATTAAGACTAAAAGTCTATTGTACAAAAAACAATCCTTTTTAAAATTTGAATATAAGGATCCCGCCTAATTCAGAATCAAGATAGATTCTACCGGCATATGGTCCGATGGATAATATAGACCATTGTTATCCGTGATGATTTGATAACTTTTTTGCTCAATTATCCTATCGTAGAAAATAAAATCTATGTGTTTGCATGTGCTGCCAGCCACCTCAAAACCCGTATATGTGCAATCGCGCTTTTCCGATTTAACAAAGCTATCTTTAAACGGGTGAACCCTGTTTTTCACAATGGTTTTAAATGCTTTGGTGCTTGGGTCAGAATTGAAATCACCAGTTAATATCACCGCTTCGTCTTTTGCAATTTCAGCCACTTTTTTAACAATTAATTTGGCACTTTCTTTTCTAGCCTTTACACCAATATGATCAAAGTGTGTATTGAAAACAAAAAGGAATTTTCCAGAGCTCTTTATTTTCACCTGACCATAACTACATATCCTTGTAATGGCCGCATCCCAGCCCTTGCTGCCGGGTGTTTCTGGTGTTGGCGACAACCAAAAGGTATTGCTTGAAACCAATTCAAACAGACTTTTTCGAAAAAATATTGCCGAAAACTCACCTTTTTTACCTCCATCATCTCTACCAACACCCACATAGAAATAATCAGGAAGCATGTTTTGCAAATCTCTCATTTGATTGAATAATGCTTCTTGAATGCTCAATACATCTGGGTTGCATTTTGTTAATAGTTCCTTTATAGAACTTGTTCGTTTACCCCATTGATTAACACCATCAATAGCTACATCCAAGCGAATATTGTAAGTAATGACTTTTATTTCTTGTGCCATTACAATGTTTACGAGCAGAAGAAAAAATAGGAGCATGTAAAATCTAATCATAACATAAAAATATAAATACTTTTTAACTAATCAAAATGTGGGCATAGGGAAGGCCATCAGCGCGAAATAAATTAAAATCAAAAAATGCTGAATTGTCCTTCTGTTTTTCCATATTTGCCTCAATTAACAACGCATAAAACTACAATATGTCTCAATCATCAAATTTAAATTTCATTGCTCAACTGGGCTTAAAACACATCAACCACGGAACCTCAACTGGACAAAACCAATTCTCATCGGCAAATGCTGAAAGTAAAGAAATATTTTCGCCCGTAGATGGCAAGCTCATAGGTAAAGTTATTTTTACTACAGAAGCAGAATACAATGAAGTGATAAAAAAGGCTCAAGATGCATTTTTGATATGGCGTAAAATGCCTGCACCCAAAAGAGGTGAAATTGTGCGCCAATATGGAAACTTACTCCGCGAATACAAGCAACCGCTTGGTGAATTGGTAAGCTATGAAATGGGTAAAAGTTTGCAAGAGGGTTTGGGTGAAGTGCAGGAGATGATAGATATATGCGATTTTGCTGTGGGTTTAAGTCGT
>Ga0214921_10004222_pt1 | contig 21323 bp, 15 predicted proteins | sample LL1505_MetaG_FD_177992 | JGI IMG/M metagenome (GOLD analysis project Ga0214921, IMG submission 177992) | Freshwater microbial communities from Lake Lanier, Atlanta, Georgia, United States - LL-1505 | ecosystem: Environmental > Aquatic > Freshwater > Lake | place: USA: Georgia | collected...
CATGGAGGCCCACCGACCCTGGCGATAACCTATCGAAAGTTTATAGCACGATTTCTCCAGATGATGATAAACCGTTAGTTCTAGTATTAGAAGACTGTGAATCACAAAATGACAGTAAGATATATACAAACGAATATAAACCCAATATTTTGTTTGTTACTATATTCGCTCGTTATATTCGCCCCATTTTACTATGACAACTGTTGCTCCCTACGGTCGGTTTGGCAATCATTTTATTCGGGACCTAGCAATATCATTACTAGCTAAAAAGCACAACTTATATGTGAATTATTGTAGCCATGATTTGATTCAAAAGTTGGGTATTGACTTATTTTGTGGAACATTGAATTATGTAGATACACAAGTAATAACTGATTCAACCTACTTCAAATTTTATAATTCTGAAAACCTAAACTGCAATTTAGACCCGAACACCAATTATAGTTATCTTCAAGTGAAAGAAATCATCGACATGATATATGCTTATTTACACACGGATGAAGTAAAGTCAAAGATTATTTCATGTAATCCATTTAAGAGTCGTTATAATAATAACAACGACCTGTATGTTCATGTAAGATTAGGAGATGGAATACATTTAAGCCCCGGGCTTGTGTATTATATCAACGCAATTAAAAATGTCAAGTATGATAAGTTGTATATTTCAACAGAATCACCCGGCCACGAGTATATAGAAACATTGTTGAGAGAATTTCCAGGTTCGTCACTGCTTCCTTATGAAGAAATAAAAACAATACAATTCGCTTCTACGTGTAAGAATATTATTCTTTCGCATGGCACATTTTCCTCTGTTATTGGTTATCTCGCATTTTTTGCGGATAATATATATTTTCCTGAATTTGAAAAAGGTAAAATGTGGTATGGCGCGTTATTTTTCATACCGTCGTGGAAGAAATTGAGCTATCATATTACGGACCCGAGTCAAATTCATTATTTTGACCCAAATCCGTCAAAGGCGCCTTGGGAGGTGTAAAATGAACCTACAACCACCTTTTCAGTAATGTAAATATAATGCGTATTTTTGAGACAATTCTTATCTAGTTATTCATATATCATCCCATTTCATGTCTCTCACACCACTCGAACTCACCCGTGAATCATTCCGAGGCCTACTAGAATTTAATTCCAAGCAACGTAAGCATACTATTCTGAAACTTACTGCTGATTGGTGTCGTCCATGCAAGACTATCAAAGACATTGCCATTCAGCAAGTTGAAAATCTCTCGACACTTGAACGTCCAGTAGAATGCTACGAAGTGAATGTGGATGACTCCATCGATTTCTACGCATTCATGAAGCAGAAGCGGATGGTAAATGGAATCCCCGTATTTCTATTTTACAAGTCAGGGAATACCGAATATATTCCAGATGACTCTATTACAGGTGCCAACCCACCTGATATTATCGCATTCTTTGCCCGATGCGCGAAGGTTTAGAACGTTCATTCCGAGAGATTATTTATATAATGATGTTATTTACTTGAGTTACAACCTAAGTAAACAACATAAATTTAGAATACGAATAGAAGATATATATACGATGGAATCTCTCGACTTGGACATTGACAATTATAATTTGCCGGACATTCTTGCGCTTTTCAATCTACCTACATTATTTAACGAAGATGATTTGAAGCGCGCAAAGTTGGCAGTTCTCAAGACACATCCAGATAAATGCCAACTCCCGAAAGAATATTTTCTCTTTTTTACGAAAGCATATCGAATCATTCATCAGATATATACGGTTCGCCATCCTCCTACAAATGAGCATTATACGCAACATGTAGAGAGAACACCGCGCACATCGGCAGTTCCATCATTGCGGTGTGTCGTAAAGGATACATATATACCGATTGATGGAGGGACAACAGCGGCGGCATCGGCGGCAAAATCGGTTGTGGATTATGGACGATTGATGCGAACTGAAGGCTACCGCCACGATGCCGACGACGAGTATGCGAGAGATACACATGAGAGAATGAAGCGCCGTTTGGATGAAATGATGACTGGCACGACAAGCGCTGCCAACGGTGCGACAAGACAGAACGCAGCAGCGAAAGTGAGTGAATTCAATAGATGGTTTAATGAGAAATTTGAGCAATATCGTATGAAAGATGACGAGGCGGAGACGGGGTATGAAGAATGGTTCAGGAGCACTTCTACCGACACCGATGGCCAAGACGAAGCAGGCTCACACAATAACGATGCCACAGACAATAGTGGGTCATGGGCGGATAAAGTCGCGCGACTGAATCAACGGAAGCAAGCATTACGAAATAAGTATGCGCTGGTTGAGAGGCAAGAGCTGGTATATGCTGGCGACGGTGGTAGTGGTGGCGGTGGCGGCGGGTCGGCTTACGACCTTACGAGAGAACGACCACAAGAGTATTCGAGTGGAATATTCGGCAATCTTAGGTACGAAGACCTTAAGAAAGCACATACCGAGAGTGTAATCCCCGTGACGGAAGAAGACTATTATAAGACAAAGCGGTTCAATAATGTAAATGAATTACAGACATTTAGAGACCAATCCCGCCGGGATTTACATAAACAAACGAGTAAAGAAGAGCAAGAATATATCTACAATAAGGCAAAGCTGCGAGAAGAAGAGGAGGATACACGTCGAGCATTCATTTTAGCCAAACAGGACGAAATATCTCGCGATATTCATAAGAAATTATACTCGGATATGTTCAGGTTAGATAATTGACCGACATAAGTGATAGTTTTAATCTCTTCTGTATATAATAGATAACAATAATGTTTGAAAACAAAGTCGTTAAACTTGCAATTGCCTACCTTCTTATCATGATGGTTGGTTTCATTTATAATAAATATAAGAAAACAATCGATATCCAAGAGCAATATGATGATGGGGAGCTTATCCAAAAGTATCTTTTAAATGGTAGTAGCATAACCAAGAATAACAAACCGATTTTGTGGGTTCATATCGAGTTTGATAAGAATGCGAGGTCATGGGAGAGTTTCGGTTCAAGAACGAGTGATAACCTGAACCAGCCATACCAATATTTAACTATCAGGAATATTATTGAACACTGTGGTGAGAGCTTTAATGTATGTCTTATTGATGATGAAGCATTCGTGAAGATAATACCCGAATGGCGTACTCGGGTTGAGCATCTGCCACGCCCTCTTCGTAGTCATGTGCGCGACCTAGGACTCGCAACAATACTTCATATTTATGGTGGGTTTTTGATTCCCAGTTCATTTATTTGTTTCCATGACCTGCGGTCGTTGTATGATGCTCATCTAGAAAAGGCGAATGTTGTAATGGGCGAACTCCGAACGATGTCATCTCTCGCTGCTGAGAAACAATACTCGCCATCAACGAAGATAATGGGATGTCATAAATTCAATCCGGTGATGAAGGAGTATATGGAATACTTGATGGATATTAATAACCGGGACCAAACACAAGAGATGGACTTTACCGGCGATGCGACTCGTTGGTGGCTGGCGAAACAAGCTGAAACGCCTACATCATTGAGTCTCATTCCAGCGGAAGAGCTTGGTGTTAAAACAACGACGAATAAGCCGGTTCTTGTAGAAGAATTACTGGCCGACACGGATGTCGCGTTATCACCAACTGCGGCGGGATTATATATTCCCGAGCAAGAGATACTAAAACGCAGTAAATTTCAGTGGTTGGCACGTCTATCGCCGAAACAGGTTTTAGAGTCAAATACGCTTATTGGGAAGTATCTCTTAATAAAAGCAACTGGGTGTTAGCTTGGAGTTGCGCCCCCATACGTCGCAATGCTATAGGCGGTGCGCATAACCAGTTCAATAACCGGAACAACATATATGGGTCACATGTCAATTCGCGGGAGGTGGTCTGTGTCACATGTCAAACAGTCACTCTGGGCAGCTTATCGCCCTGCGTCGTATGGGGGCGCACTCCCAAGCGCACCCCCAACAAATTATTCGTAAATAATGCCAATTCGATATCATGCTCGTGTATGTTATGGAAAATCGTTATATATTTACAGATGAGTGATGTAATACGGTACTTAATGTCTTCGCCGAATAATGGTGTGAGTTTAACGAATAAGAAATAGTTATCTAAGATGTCAAGAACTGAATACCCTTCATCATTCAACTGGAATAGTATTGTATTCGCGGCGCGAACCCGCACATTTACATCCATCTCGTCATTTAATATGACACGTGTATATTCTTCAAAACGATGAAAACTGATATTCGTACATATTTTATTTGCGATGTCAATCGTAATCTCTCGGCCAATCAATTTGATTTTCTCGAGATAGTTGATGAGAGTCCGAACAGAACCATTTGACACCTGAAGCAAAAATTCTTCGGAATCCTTCGTTATCATCAACCTCTCATTATTTTTGATTTTCAACATAATTCTATTTAGGCATCCTTGGTTCAATTGATTAATTTTAATAATAATATTACGTGTTTGAAAAGTATCGACTACCTTCTGAATATTAGAACATGAAGAGATGAAATGAACATTATGACTGTATTTATCAATACAATTTCGAAATACTTGTTGTCCTTGTTCATTGATTAAGTCAATATCATCTAATAAGACAATTTTCTTACGTCCAGGAATCATCGTCATCGTCTGGCAGAATACTTTAACGTCATTTCTATAATACTGAATACCTTGTTCTTTGAGACTGTTTAAAATAAGAATATTTTCCTTTATCAAAGTATTACTGCTACCAGACTTTTTGTAATATTCGCGGATCATCGCATTAATAATTGACGTTTTTCCAGAACCGGAGTCGCCATAAAACATAATATTAAGGTTATCCATCTCGATTAGACTATTTATGATTGTAACTGTATTTTCATCAAGTTGTTCAAATTCGTGAATTTTTAATGGTTGATATTTTGCGATAAATGGAATGTCTGGTGATACACATGTAGCAGTCATTCTTCGAGTATCTATTCGCGTCCCGATAAATTATATTAAATATAATGTTTAAGTAAGTAATAATAACAATCCCGTTTCATTCAATCACCTTCAACCCTACCCTATTCAACGACATTCAACTCCATTCCTTTCCATTATGTTCTTCAACTTCCCATTTGGCGGTGGGTTGGCCGGACATGGACCAGAAATGTTTTTCGAATCCGACGATTTTCCAGATATGAATGAAGGAACTAGTATCGACAAAGACAAGGATTATTATAAAATTTTAGGCGTGGATGAAAAGTCATCCGAAGACGAGATTAAGAAAGCGTATCGAAAGATGTCGATGCTACATCACCCAGACAAAAATGGCAATACAGAAGAAAGCAAACAAATATTCCAAGAACTGAATAACGCATATGCGACACTATTTGACCCACACAAGCGACGCACTTATGATATGATGCGTAAAGGTGGTGGTGGTGGTTTTGGAAATAATGTATTTCATTTCGGCGGAGGTATGCCGGGAGGTATGCCCGGAGGTATGCCCGGAGGTATGCCACCGGGTATTCCAGAAGAATTACTCCATATGTTATTCGGTGGCGGCGGCGGCATCGGTGTTAATGGTGGTGGTGCGCATGGACCGAAAGTCGTATTTCAAGCATTTCATAATGGTCGTCCTACTGGTGGTATCAATATTAACGGAATGAATGGTTTCATGCAGCAGCAACAGCAACAGCAACAGCAGCAACAGCAACAGCAACAGCAGCCACATGTCCGCGTATATCAAGTCCCGGATACAATTATCAAAACAGTATCTCTTACACTTGAACAGTGCTATAATGGTTGCTCGATTCCACTTGAAATCGACAGACAAGTTCCGGACAATGATATCATTAAGATTGAACGCGAAACGATACACGCTCAAATCCCGAAAGGCATGCTTCAAGGCGATACTATCATCTTGAATGATTGTGGTCATATGAATGAGGCGGGAATGAAAGGTGATATTCGTATCGTGATTAACGTTCTACAACACACATTATTCAAAGTAGAACATCTAGACCTTACAATCGAAAAAACAATCACACTTAAATCGGCTCTCTGTGGTTTCGATTTCGAGATAACACACCTTAATGGGCGTATATTTAAACTCGCAAATAAACCCGGCAATGTAATTAAACCAGGTAATATTAAAACAATACCAGGTTTGGGATTAGAGAAGAACGGCGAATCCGGCGTTCTCAAAATCAAATTCAACATAGAGTTTCCAGATACATTATCACCCGAACAAATAAATACACTTCAACACGGACTATAATCGGACAAATATAATGTCATACTAATAAAGATAATCAACATTAGAATAATCTGTATATAAATTATCACGTAATGGATAAATCCCATCCAAGCCATTTTTACGTGGATATAAACGAAACCGAATTCCATAGGAATATAAATTAGTCCTAGCTACGACCGTAATTGTTTGATTACCGAGAGGTGTCGCCGAAGTCGTTCGCAACTTCCGATTTGTTGTAAATTGTGCGCTATTTATGCTGATATTATTAGATAGATCCGCAATACCATTATTTACATCAAATATTTCAATCCAGCCACTTCTAGTCGTCCCAGACAATACATAATTAAAATAAACATCGCATTCGTAATAATCCGCATTTCCATTATACGAAGGATAATCAAACATAAACGTTAAACCATTGAGCGAACCAGATGCGGTTGCGGTTATAGTCGCATATCGTAATGATGGATTAGATGTTTTATAAGGATAAATTGATGGATACACGGTATTTCCGGAGTTTTCCACTACAGGGATATTATTAACAACGGTCATATATGTATAATCAGAAAACGCACGCTGACCATTATATCCATTAATAATAACTGTGCGAATACGAAATTGTTGTGGGAGTTCATTCGTCAAACCACTGACAGTAAATTGACTCTGATACCCAGCAATTCCTCCACTTGACGGTGATGGTATTGCTATTTCGTTTGATATATCTATCCATTCAAGTGACAACTCGCGCCGCTCTAGCGTAAAATATTTATATTGATAATATGATGACGTAATATCTGTTTTATAAAAATTGGGATCATTATTTATATCAGGCAACTGCCACTTCAAAACGACATAACCGGTATATCCTTGTGATATGAATTCCAATGGTCTTAATGGAGTTTGTAATGGTATGATATATGTTCCATCCGCATACATGTTACGTGACTCTGCGGCTATATATTCTGTAGTACCTTGTGGGTAGATGAAAGTTTGAACTGGTGAAACAGTAATGTAATAACCGCGACCAGATTTCAAATATAATTGAGCATTAGAAGAATTGATATCACTTTGTAAGACTGAAGGTATCATATATGTAACAATGCCATCATCACTGGAGTCAAGGTTTGGAGTTATGATAGAGACATTATATTGGATTGAAGGATATTCTTGCGGATAAATATCTCTTTTATATTCGGTTGGAATTACGATATTGATGTGATATTTGGGCTTCGATGAATATTTCCATCGGAGCAACACCTTTCCACCTTGACTTGTTGGTATTAATGAATAACTCATATCAGTAATCGGGTCACTGCTGTCGGTTCCTATTTTTAATGCGGTTTGACTTTTACCTTTAATAGAATTTACGAGTTCCTTTGAAGGATCTGGAAAAAAATCGTTAATATTGAATGGTGTTATTGTAAATCGGTATGTTTTTAGATTTTCAAAAGGTGAATAAATATTACTTTTCAACGTCATTGTAAATTCCGTATTCAATCCAGCATATGTTCGAACCGGTGAGACGCCATTAATGATAACCTTTCCGGAATAAAAATTAAACCGATAATCGCTTCTTGAAAAATTACTGATTGTATAGTTCATTTTCAAATAATATCCCTTGTCATTCATATGATCAAGCCGAAAAAGTGTCGGTGGTGATAACGTTTCTAATCGTATATATTTCGCAGGTATGTTCAAGGCAATTTGTCCATTTTCAATTACATTTCCATTCAAGTAGTTAATATATTTATATGTTCCGTCAGAAGGTATTGACAACTTCGATAAATTCACTATGTATGTTCCGGAAATATCGAATATTCCGGATATGTCCTTAGAACGATTAGTGCTATTATGCTCTAAGTGCGCATCGATTGATAGATGAAACGATAACGAAATATCAGAAGACGACAACCAATAAGCGCCTCCATTGGTATTGTCTTGTGTGTAATACCATTTCAATTGAATATATGAAAGGTCGAAAACATTTTGGTTGAGTAAATTACTTTTATACGAGAATGTTCGATTCGTATTATTCAATATAATATTTTTTGATAAATCGCTTGAATCTGTGTTTAAATACGCATCAGGGTCATCTAATGTTATTGGTCTAGGATATATTATATATTTCGATATTAACTTCCGTAATGCTATCAATGAATCTGTGACGGTGGTCGATTCCTTATAACCTGCGTATACCTTACGAAAGTCGGCAAATGGATAGTTGCGATTTAATTCTTGATAAAGTTTGGACTCAGTTTCATCTTGTATATATCGTTTTTTATTAATGTATTTCTTACCTGAGATGGTTGTTGTATCGGTAATCTGCTCTTCATAATCAATAATATAATTCAAAATAGGAGAACCAGCGTCATCTTGTGGTATTTTCCATGTAAGAATAACCATTTGGTTTCCAACTATTTGATCTCCTACAAATTCAATAGGCGCGTTATCGGGTCTCGCAAATGGAATACCAGACAAAACTGGCGAATACTGGGAATATCCTAGTTCATTCACACTCGCCAATCGAAAATAATACTTGTAACCATTCAGAAGTGTGCCCGATAAAGGAGTAATAAGTTTAAGTAACGTGTTAAATTTCTGTTGAGATGCCACCCGATTGTATGTATATTGAGTAATTGTTTGAGTGTATTGAATTCTCGTTATGTCAGTGATTGGAATAATTGTATCATCAAACATATTGAATGAGATGTCAGATGCTGGTATGTCGGGTGTATATTCGACGAAATTCACCCATCTACCAGAAAGGTCAATCATCATCTGAATAACAAAATAGTTAATTTCATAGCCAGAGAATGCCGGTTTTTCCCAATAAATATTTACACGGTTTGATGTCCGTTCCGACTCAATTGTATATGTATTCTGGCCCAGACTATTTACTCCGCTGATTATATTCGGAATAGAACCGCACCGTCGTGTTAATAATGCGGAAAAGGTGCTTGTTCCAACAATATTTTGTGATGAAATGCGATAGGAGTAAAAAGCGCCATTTGATAAATCAAAGAATGTGTAGTTTGGATTCAATGGTGTATAATAATCTACAATGTTATATGTTGTATTCGTTAAACTCGTCAAAGAATTCGATGACGGCAATGTGGGGTCTGGCCCTACAAACCGATATTGTTGATATGGTGTAAATGTTTGAGAAAGCATATTTAGTTGAAATGAATTTGATTCAGTATTCATCATCCTGAAATATGCGTTATAACTTGGGTCAAGTATATCTAAGTTGAACAAAAATACAAGTTGTGTATGTGAATAGTCAGTCCCTCCTCCCTCGATGAATGGAGCGAAACCGGTAGCACCCGATATATCAAACGTTTTGAATAATGTGTTGCCAGATGAGTCTGCGAATATTTGATTGTAACTCGCGTCGGCATTAAACGATATATCGAATAACTGACGAGTATTATAATTCGTGTTCGAAACATTCGTCAAAAATTGAGGAACCGATGATGTCGTTTTCGCATAAGGACGGGAGTAAGCGCGAATACGCAGATTGAATTGGATATTCAGGTTAGTAATGCCACCGCTACCAACAGGTAGAAATGATACATCTGTTATCAATTTCGCTAGATTCGCAGCATACTTCCATGAAAATGTCCATGACGCCTTCCCATAGTCGGCGAATGGGCGCGTCATTTTCGGCATATGGTATAAGATACCCCCACTGATATTGGTTAGCGCGTTAAAGGTTGAAACAGAAAAGCCGTTTGTGTTACCTAATCCAAACCCGATAGATGTAAAATCTCTCGAAATCGGGAAACGAAACGGTGCGATGCGGATGCTTTTTATGATGATGCTATATGTTTTCACGAGATTACTCGAGTTGGTGTATGTATTATTATTTATTTTAACTTCCCCCGATATAACATCGGTTGGTTTCATGTATTTTAATTCGCGGGATAATGACGAAGACGCCGGAAAATCAATCTTGAATATATCAGTAATTGTTTTGTTATTATTTTGGGGCATCGGGCCATAACAATTCATGTTAGTATCGTAATTTCGAGACATAGTATAGATTAAATCAATACGATTATCGCCTGGTAGCAAACTTGCTCGTTTATTTATAGAAAGTGTCATGGTGGTTGATGGAAATTCATCAGATAATAGTTCATCAATAGGAAAGTCATTATGATACACCCAAGTTACTTCTATTTCTCCGTAATACCCCATATCAAAATAATTAGAAGATGTATATTGTGATGAAGTAGTTATATTAAAAGAACCTGTAGCAGAATTAATATCAATGCCAGTAGGCTGACCAGTCGCAGATAATATTTGAGTTGAATATATATTTGGCAACGTATAAGAATAATATGACGAATTTGTTGGGTCAATCGACATTATTGTGCTTACTGGTGGCGCAGGGTTAATTGCTGTTCTTCGTTCTTCTGAGTAAAAAAAATAGTTTTTGATAGTGGCGCCATTTTCTGTCGGGATATTCCATGATAAATCTATCTGATTTTGAGTGCCAACTCGAACAATATTCGTCAATATTTCAAATGTTGCGACCACAGAATTAGAAGGATAAACTCCGGAAGCATCCTGTGTTGCTTTGATTTTAGCCGACCCAACTTTTTTTAGTGTAACGACTCTACCGGAAATAGATATAATATCCGGTGTCAGATTTTCAAATGTAAATGGCGCAGGGCTATTTGAAGATGGGTCTTGTAAATTAAACGACCCTTCATTCCATTCTTTTTGAGTAATTGTAAAAAAAGTTATTGGATTCACCGTTAAAATCGCGGTTATTTCACCAGTTGTATATCCGGATGTCACAGCTTGTATGGCGGTAATCACAGTTTCACCAACACCCCTAATTCGGACGATTCTTCCAGATATATCGGCAACTTCTGTTTTACTACTTTTAAATGTAAATACTGCGGCGGGATTTGTATTATCGGAAGATGGGTCTATTAATTGAAAGGAGACATCCCTATAAATAACGCGCGGAGAAATGGTAAAATTAGATAATGTCGGTGCTATTAGAGACATATCGACAATATTAGTTATACATAATAATAAGATTCTAAAACATTCGTTATAGCGCGAATTAGGAACGTATTTCACTAATAACGGTCGGTATTGCTCTTGGCCGAACAACCCGCGGAACAGGGAGCCCTTCAAAAATATCTGTAAATTGTAAAAATTGTAATTTCACTTTATTTTCTTCGTTCGTGAATCCTACCGAACTTTCTGCGTAAATTTTCATATTATAACTATTCGTTCGTGTGTCCGGTAGTTGTGTTACATTATTATTAAGACCAGTAACGATAACATTAAATTTGATAGTAGTGCTAAGGTCGTTGAACACGACGCTATTTATGTAATCAAAGGTTTGACGTTGTGAATATACCGTATCATTTATGGCGATGTCATAATCCACTATAAATCGTATAATACCTTCTGTATTATTAATATTTGAACTTGACCATTTAATAGAAATATTATTATCACCAGGTGTATATTCGACATTAGATAACTGAGATGGAACTCTTCCAATAATGACAGGACGTTGTAAATATGGATTATTTGAACCAATTATCTTCGCCAATCCTATTATTTTGCGTCGTGATTGGTCTTGTGTAACCGCAGAAATACGAAATACAAACGGTTTATTATCAATAAGGTCTCGAATTGTATATGAAAGATTAGTTGAATTTGTAAATATTTCTACAATGGGTGTGGTTAATTTCGCCCATAGTGTGTCATCTACTAAAATTGAATTCATATCCTGAACCGTATTTGAAATGGTTGTTGGATTCGAAAACGCACCTACAATATTATCCAACGGAATACGCGATACATCGAAAATATTATACTCCTTATATTCGATATAATATTGAACAATAGGAGTATTTGGTTCAATAAAATTCGGTCGGTTCCAACTGAGGTTGATTTGGCCACTATCGACCGATGATGTAACATTTCGAACGACGTCAGACGGGCGAGATGGAATTGCGCTTACGCTAGTAAAACTGGTTGAAAGGCCGAACGCGTTTCGAGAATACACACGATACTCGTATTCTGAACCATTACGGATTTCAGTCCGGTCTTCGTAATATGGGCCGGATATATTATCAAATATAATAAGTGTTTGTGGTAAAATGGTTGGATTAATGCCATTCGTGCGAGATACCATATATCTAACGATACGATAATTCAAAATTGGTAACCCACCAGTAACATCCAAACTTGGTGGCCGCGTCGTCCAATCAAAATAAAGACGAACAAGACGGTCGGCATTGTTGGCGCGAAATATGGGTGGGGGTGTCGGGAGCTTTCCAGGAATACATGAAACAAGCGTCAAATTTGTAGTCGTTACCTGTGTATATTCACTAGTATCTCCAGACGCAGATACAACACAATACCGGACATAATACCTACGCCCATTCACAACATTACGACTTATATCTATAAAATATCCAAATCCGGTAGTCCCAGAATCCATACTAGTCGTATCGTAGGGGCGGGTATATTCCGGAAATTTAGCAGTCTCTGGCGCGGATAATGATAGAGGTGGATAATACCAAATGTCTTTATCATCGGTGTATTGAATACGATACGACCATCCGACGTAAGCGGCGGCACCAGTGCTGCCAGTTCCAGAACCGCGGTATTGTTTCCATGTAAAACGGAATGATGAATCGGCTGGTATAACACCGCTTATATCTCCATTCGCAGGAATACTGCTATATGACGTAAATGATGGTGCGGTAAATCGAGGGACAGGGGAGGGACTATTCGAGTATAAATAAAGAACAAACGAGAGATCTGGCGCTGCCGACGTTCCATATATATTATTTGAAAACACCTGAAATCGATAATTACCGCTTTGAAATGCGGTGGGCGCAGAAACACTAGTTGGCGGTAGTAATAATTCTTTTCGTATATAATTTCCTTTTACTCCTGTAGTAATAATCGCAGGCACCCCTGAAGTATCCAATATAGTTTCATTCGTTTGAACGCTGTATATTTCTGTATAGGATACATCAGTAATGGCACCACTACTGTTAATCAGAGTATATTTCACGGTAAATGTAAGTGCCGACGCTCCATTTTGAGTTAAAGGTGGTGTAAATTCGATACCGACCTTTTGTGGAGTACTTCCATCACCGGCAAGAGTAGAATGATACGCTCGACGAACAATTTGACATGATGATGGGGATGAACCCGGAATAACACTAATTGTAGGTGAATGAGGGCTTTCACCAAACCGGTTTTTTGCGACAACCCAAAAATCATAAGAAACTCCATTGGAAAGACCGGTGATTACGATGGCTGGAAAAAATGTAATAACCTCATTAAGTGTTTGAGATATAGGAGCACCAGTTAATTTATAACGAACGACATATGAATCGACTGGAACATTATCTGAATTTGGCGGAGCCGACCACTCTAATCGAGCCGAACGTTGTAATGTGAATACAGATACAAGAGGAATACGTGATGGCGCACCTAATGTAGTATATAATGGAGTACAATCACTTAAATATATTATAGACGAAGCCATTGTATTGTGTTATTGTTACTATTATTATTGGTTTCGATGTATTTTTTATATGAATTCTTATAATATTTATACCGATTATAAGAATATTATTGCGCCGCTCTATGCCTCTATGCCTCTATGCCTCATACCTCATACCTTTCATCCTCATCCTCCCCCTCCCCCTCCCCCCATCCGCGAAGTTATTTCATACATTAGTTGATGCGTCTAGTGCTGATATCCGCTGCGACAATATATACTGAATTTGCGGTGACGATGATATATTCAGTATCGACCTTGAAAATCTTCGCAATAGGACTAGTATATTCATCTTCACTCTTTACAAGAAGCTTCTCATTATTGGAGCGCACACCGATAAGACAAGATTTATCTAAAGAGCTCGTCCAATAATCCAAAATAATAGGCTTATCTTCTAAAATTGCGACTTTTGTGGCGTGCTGAAAACAAGCATAGGTAGGAACACGACTAATCTGTTGAGTGTCGCTAGATGCGACAGAAGGTGTCGATGGCACTAGAGCAGCACCTCCATTTTGGGTCGTGGACATAATAAGTAAAAAATATTGCGTATATAGAATACTCAATTTTAAAATCTTTATATTCTTTACGAACGAACGAACGAACGAACGAACGAACGAATGAACATTATCGGATTATGCTAAATAACACCAGTTCCATGATTCCAGCCCAGTCCAGTCCATTTCATTCCATTTCATAGAACTGAATATTAGTTATACTTATTTTTTTCTTCCTAGTATTTTTGACCCCTTTCCCATCGAGGCTGCCGCCGAAGTTGTCCATCGGAATGTCTCCCATTTGTATGAAGGCATGTTCGGTTTCAAGAATTGAGCAGATAAATCGATATATGACGAGAAGGATTTCCTCATTACATTTCCCAACAATCAATATACTGCCGGTTCTGAAAATCATAAATGATACTTCATAATATGGCATCTCCATCGAGACGGGTTGTTGTCCGTTTTGTTCATGATGACTTTTATCTGGAATATAGTAAAATTTGCTTTGAATTCCGGGATATGAGCAAGAATCGTAGTTACAGTTCATGCGATATTTGAATTTGAGTAAATTGAACAGTTTATCCCGGTCGATGTAAAACCCGCAATTGAAATTTGAATTAATAAGTGCGGTTTCGCAGCGGTTTCGAATATAATCGAGTTCATCACCTAAATAAGGACGCAAGACACTGACAAGAAGTTGCAGAACGCGAACAAGCGTGGAATCTTCTTGAATTCCTGGAATTTCCAACTTTCCGGTATTAAACACTTTTACATGCATTTCTTTGTATAATACATCATCTTCGGGTGCTTTTTCATCGGGTGGCGCAATTCCACCATCAATACGAAGAATAAGAACAAAACAGTTGAAGAACGCGCGTTTCTTTTTTGAAATTCCTCCATGAAGGTCTTTTTTACAAAGGCCGACGCTTACTTTACGCTGGTCCTTATACGGGATACGTCCGGTTGGATTATCGATATGCTCTATAACGAATTCATCATAGAAACGTGGCTGTTGTTCCAGGTTTTCTTTGATGGATGCGACAGCTGCTGGGTCGGTTGTTTGAAATTTTATTTGTTTTTTGATTACACCTTCGCGTCGTTCATAGTAATGTTGAACCGGAATTTTCCAGAACATTTCATAAATATTCACTGGTAGATTTAAATAGGCGATCTTCGTTTTTGTAGAGATATAGATTGGAGTGATTTTTGAACGGACAGAACTGACTGTCAAGTTGGCGTTGCTGCCGTTGGCACCATTGCTGCTGCGACCGAGAGACCGCTGAGATTGAATTGTGTGTTCATGTGTGGCAGTATCAATAAACGAGTATGTTCTTCGCTGTGACTTTTTCGAAATACATGATTTTTTCATCTTAGTGCCGTTGGCACTAGCGGACGCTGCGGCACTAGCTGCGGCACTAGCTGCGGCAGTAGGTGTTGTAGAAAATACAGACGATGACAAACGAGGCTCTTCCACATTAGGGTCAGAATCACAATCGCTGTCGGCGTTGTCACAGTTTTGTTGTCGAGATATACGAGACATAAACTTCATCCATTCGGTATCAAGTTCCGGTGTGGGTGTAGTCGTCATTATTTATCGTGGTCGAATGATACATGATAATAAAAACGCATACATTTTATTTCAATTTATAGACAAAACTGAAGTCTTAAATACTTTGTTGTTTTTTGATTTTGATTTTGATGATGCGTTTTTTTGCGGGTGTGGGCACGGGTTCTTGCGAAATAGGTTGAGATGCCGACGTGAAATATATTCGGAATTTCAAAGTAAAATAATGGATGATATATTCGGTTCGTATATGATGTAAATGAATAATATGTTCGATACTATTTAAAATGTCGGTAGTTACAAATTCTTCTGCGCGGTGTTTCACGATATAATACAAAAATTGTTTGATAATTGTTTTTGGGTCGATACAATACTTTGAACTAATTTCGCGAAAATATCTTGAAATGTCATCCGGTGCGTTTGATTGTTGGAATAATACCACCATATTGTCCCAAACAGTATTCGATATAACGTGTAGGTCTTGGAGATTCTCTTGATTGGTCTGTATATAATTAATCATACTTCGTATATCAGAATGAAACTGGCGTTGTATAGAAACGAGATTATCGTTGGATAATTTAAGTTGTTCATTGTCGCGTATTTTACATAGAAATGTGAATATATCGGTTTCGGGTAATTGATTAAACCGCATGCGGACAAATTCGGTTTGGAGTGACTCATCGATTCGCGAAACATAATTACATATAAGACAGAAACGGACATTATTGTCAGTATAGCTTGTAAGAAGATATCGTAGGGCGATTTGTGCGTTGGTTGTCATATAATCAACTTCGTCTAATATAACGAATTTTATCCCATTCCCGAACATTGATTTTGTGCTTACGAAATTATTGATTTGGTTGCGAATAATATCTATACCACGTTCATCCGACGCATTCAAATGAATCATTAATCCTCGGTTTTGCATATTTAATTTTGACTGATAAGCATTTACTAGGTTGATGATTGTCGTTGTTTTACCGGTTCCAGGTGGGCCGTAGAATAAAAGATTTGGAAAATAGTTTGTTTTTAGGATATTAGACAATATTGAACGGTTCATTGGGTCTAGAACGATTTCATCAAAACAAGATGGCCTGTATTTTTCAACCCACGGCATCGCATTATTGATTGATTGTGGTGTAGTGACATAAGTCGTTCGGTCTTGTGGGTCCATGGTATAAATGAATAATATGAAATACGTTTATGTAATATAATGGAATGGAATCATGGAAAGAATTGAACCATAATTTGCGTATTTATGAATATATACAAGTCTCAAACTATTTCATAACAAACACATCATCATCAATGGCCTCGGATACGACAACGACGAAACCAAACCACGGTTATCTCGAGTTAATTATCGGTTCTATGTTCTCGGGAAAGACATCTTATTTACTGGAAGTTTATAAGAAATGTGTTTTCTGTAATATTCCAGTCGCGGTCATCAATTACGCAGCAGATGACCGTTATACAACCGAGCCAATGCTTTCAACGCACGACAAACAAATGATTCCATGTATTCTTTCAAGAACGATAGAAGATGCCATTCGAGACCATGAAGAAACAATCATCCGCGCCGAAACGATTCTTATCAATGAGGGACAATTCTTCCCAGACATAGAAGAACAAGTAAAAAGGCTCGTTGAAGGTTTGAATAAGCGCGTATATATATGCGGTCTCGACGGGGATTTTGAGAGAAAGCCTTTGGGAAATTTACTCCAGCTCGTGCCATTTAGTGACCATATCATCAAACTGAAATCACTTTGTAGTTTATGCCGCAATGGAACTCCTGGAGTATTCAGTTTTAGAATCACGAATGAAACAAGTCAGGTAGTTATTGGGTCATCAAATTATATACCGCTTTGCCGTGAATGTTATCAGAGGGAGGCGCTCAAGAAGGGGTGTGGGTGCGAGGATTTATAGAAGTTGCGTCATAAAGATATGTGGTTTTTTCTTTAAGTTCTTTTCATACAAGCAGGCGCGAACAAAAGAGTATAAACATAAATTTACAATATATGTATATTCCTACATCGTTCTATGCCAACATTTTCATCTTCGTCGGCTTCGTCGGCGTCTAGTAGTAACGTGTTGAATGCCGCAACCACGGCGACGACGGCAACGACGGCAACGACGGCAACGGCGACAAAGAAAACGAGAAACACGAAAAAAATAACTATACCAACCGTAATTCAAGAAGAAGTCGATGAATGCGAAGTACCGACATTCCCCGATATTGTTATATTGAAACAAACAGACAAAAATTATATTGTAAAACATAATCATTATCCGGTATCTAATAATGAAAAAAAACCGAACGAAGATTCCCCGCCGAGTAGTCTAGTTGGATGCTCTACCGCGAATGACACAGAGATATTACAAACCTCCGATTCTGACTTGGTATCACCAAATCAAATCTACAAAGGACAAATCAATAAAAAGCGAGGCCGTAAGCCCAAAGCAGGTTTTATTTTGAACTCTAACTCTGGATTGTATGACACATCCCAAGTTCCAAACATTATATTACATTTGAAGTGTCATATATCTGATTTGAAAACGAATGAATCTATTTATGATTACACTCCGGCAATAAGTGAAGTTGAGTCCTATAATTTAACAACCAATAACCTTCAATCTAGCGAACTATGTCAGACATATAACGATGATTATGAAACGCATGATACTGATATGAGTGAGCACAATATGTCATCGTTGAAAGTTGATAGTATATTAGCTACCCCTATATTGGCAAGCTCAACCGCTTCAACGAATACAACATTGGCTTCTGCTGTTACTACAACCGGTGCTCATGTGAATGTTAAAAAAGCAGCCACAACTGAATCAGCAATTCATGTATTGAATGAGAGATACCAAAAAGAAATCGCGAAAAAAATCAATCGTTTGAAATATTCATTTCATAACGGTGAAACAATCCAGATGAAACTGAACCATAAATGCGCATGTTTTTGGGATACATGTGAGTTCGATGGACCTATCTATTATTTACCGATTATGGTTGTAAATGGTGTATTTCATGTTAGTGGTTGTTTCTGCTCTCCAGAATGCGCACTCGCAGCATTACTAAAAGAGCAACTTGATACATCTACGAAATTCGAGCGTATCCATCTACTTCATTTATTATACGGAAATTCAAGTAATAAAGGTTTCAAACCCGCTCCAAATCCTAACTACCTTCTTGATAAATATTACGGTAATTTGTCAATCGAGGAATATCGGTCATTATTGAAAGGTCCGCAAATGATACATATCGTAAATAAACCTCTCACGCATATCCTCCCCGAATTATATGAAGATAACAACGATTTTCTTGTGAATAGTAAAGTCATTCCCACGAATAATCTGAAACTTAAGAAACGCTATAAGACCATGGTAGTCCAAGGTGGTGTGGATTGAGCGAGCAATCGAGGCGACACACACAAACGGTCGTAATATATTCTCCATGTAATATATTACGTAATGTCCAAGAATTTATTTAAACCAGATGAAAAAGAGGAACATGATAATATTGTATTATATATCAAAAAAATGAAAAATGCGAGCTATCCTACAAAATATGGTTTAGAGTTCCAGTGTGTTGAACTTATACGCCGTTTTTTTTCAATTCATAAAGGTTTAACATTTCCAGATGTAGTAGATGCAAGTGACTTCTTTAAACGAATTCATGAATTTATGCCAACGGCAACACTATCGCCTAAAGCGATTCCCACGAAAAACTCCAGAGCAGTTACATTACAAACACATTCGTTTCCATATACACATGAAGCCACTTATTATTTACGCCCCGGAAGTATATTATTCTGGAAATATAAAAAACCAGATTATCCTTATGGTCATGTGGCTATAATTTGGAAGAATGACCCGAAAACCGGTGAAACTCTTGTAGTTCAACAAAACCTAAACCCTCCAATCAAACATTATAATACACGGAGTCTTTTTTCTAAAATGAATTGCGCCAACAGCAAATTCGCAGGAGTAAAATTACTTCCGAGTGAATATTTAACCGGAATACAAAATTTAGAATGTATTGTTCATCGATTATAATTTTGATGTCGTGTCAGTTGGCGCTTCTGCCTGTGCCGCCGCTTCTGCCTGCGCTTGTGCATGTGCCTTTTTTCTCTCGAGAACCTCATTGTATATCCGTTGCATCTCCCTCTTTCGATAATATTGCTCATCCGACTTATCCATGAAATTCCTTATTTCCGAGAATCTCATCTGGTTCGTTGAAGTTGTTGTAGTAACAGAAACAATATCTGGTTTAACAGTATCTCCGCGCATATACTCACGGATGACGCATTTCAAATCATAGTTGGTTCGCTCTAATGCCGTTTTTATTTCTTCTTCAGTCATCTCAGTTTGTGACAAGATGATACGGGTCATAGTATCTATAACCGCAGGTGAAGGAACCGGAGCCAGTGCTGACGCTGATGTTGACATTATCAATACAGTGATTATTATTCGAACTTTATATACTTTACATTTTCATTAGAAAATTAGAATTTGAACTCGCTGAAAATTAGAATTTGAACTCGCTGAAAATTGAAATAAACATATTAGAATATAAAGAATACATCACAGTCAAACATAAATGGCCGACCCTGTTTCTGCGTCATCGTCGTCGTCTTCAAATTCTGCTTCTGGAATGACAATTGACCTTCGCCCGATGATTGAAGATGTATCACAAGTGATGACAAAACATATTACAACTATATTAACCGGTGTTATTGGGGAATATACAATTTATAAAGAGACCCATGATACAATTATGGGATTACCGTGTGTTCGTAAGCTACAAGACCGAATCGCCGAATTGGAGCAGGATGGATGTGGTAGTAGTGCTAGAGAACATACCGATACCACAACAGCCGCATCCGGAACAACTTCGACTTCGCCTTCACGTGAAGATGAAATCGCGCAGTTAAAATCGGCGATTGCTGAGATGAATCGCTATATTATCGCACTGGAATCAAAGGTTGATATGAAGGTGGTTTGTTCTTCAGCGGCTGAAAAAGACGAAGAATCTGTAAGATTGGAAATTCATGAAGAGGAAAAAGATACCTATCTGGAAGAATCTGCCGATAATTCATTCACGGTGTCATCTACCCACAAGAATGTTATTATATCAGCTTCTACTGCGGAAATTGTAGTAGAAGAGGAAGAAGAAGAGGCTACTGAGGAGGAGGAAGCCGAGGAGGAGGCTACTGAAGAGGAAGAAGAGGCTACTGAGGAGGAGGAAGCCGAGGAGGAGGCAGCTGAGGAGGAGGCAGCTGAGGAGGAGGCTGCTGAGGAGGAGGAAGCCGAGGAGGAGGCAGCTGAAGAAGAAGAGGAAGCTGCTGAGGATGAGGAGGTCGTAGAAGAGGAGGCTACTGAGGAGGAGGAAGCTGAGGAGGAGGTCGTAGAAGCTGAAGAAGAAGAGGAAGCTGCTGAGGAAGAGGAAGCTGCTGAGGAAGAGGCATTAGAAGAGGA
>Ga0214921_10004223_pt1 | contig 21316 bp, 20 predicted proteins | sample LL1505_MetaG_FD_177992 | JGI IMG/M metagenome (GOLD analysis project Ga0214921, IMG submission 177992) | Freshwater microbial communities from Lake Lanier, Atlanta, Georgia, United States - LL-1505 | ecosystem: Environmental > Aquatic > Freshwater > Lake | place: USA: Georgia | collected...
GACCACCACGAGGATAGCGAGCTGGACCACCGCGAGCTGGACCACCGCGAGCTGGACCACCACGAGGATAGCGAGCTGGACCACCGCGAGGATAGAGAGCTGGACCATCGGGAGCTGGACCACCACGAGGATAGCGAGCTGGACCATCGGGAGCTGGACCATCGGGAGCTTTGAAAATAGTGAAATAAGAAACGCTTTCTACATCAAAGCTACCCATAATTCCAGCATGAAACTCATAAATATCTCCGCTACTCTTTAAGAAAAAGATTACTTTGCCATAGTTTTCGCCTTTAAAGTAACGTTTAATCTTATCTTTAAAAGGTTTCATTACGGGATTACTCACCTTCTCCTCAAGAGCTTTGTCACCGAATTCTTTAGAAAGTCCACAAATGCGTCCAATTGTAAAACTTCCTTCATCAGCGATAAATTTCTCAACGTCGTCTAATAGGTCTTTCAATCTATCAGGAATAGGAGTTTGAAGAGCCGTCATTTCGCTTGTTACCCTATAGGGTTTAGTTAGTCTGGTTGTTGTTGTTGTTTGTTTTAGTGTTATCTATCTTATATAAACTTTTAACTTATTTTTTTTCAATTTTTTTCTAAATGTGACGCACCCACATATAAAAGAAAATCCTGAATAGTAGTATATGCTATCAGAATATTCATACCTTACTTTGTATACTTTGGATACTACTCAAATGACTAGTGTTCCCACAAACTCCTTTGAAGAAAAGTATAGCTCTCAGGTCCATTTAATATATAAATATTGGAATGTTTATAGTGCTTTGATTGACGTTGAACAATTAATCAAGAAACATCCTAACTATGACCCTACAGGCTCCGGAACTAGTGAAGTCATATTTACAGAAAAATTACAACCTAACACTGTTGAAGTATTTTCTAGCGTTGCTGAAAATGTGCTATACCGATACGTATATAATAAGGTGGCGTTATACTACTTTAAAAAGGTAAATACCAAGAATAATTATAATTCTATCATAAATGAAGACATCGTTCAGAATATTACAATCTTAAAATCTGAAAATAATGACCTTCTAAATAACCTCAAAGATTATAATCCCTTTGTCCAAACAGATGCGGAGCCGTATCAAAAACTCTACATTATGAATGAAGATGAAAAAAACTTTGTTATCTTGATTGTAAGATATTTTGATTATTTTTCATCTCTAGTTAAGTTACCAATAGATGACATTAGAAACATTATGATAACCAGTGTATCCGAAAATCAAATGAAAGAAATATTCAAAAAAATATACAAGCACAATCCAGATATAGGTTTCAACCAACAAATGTTAAAATTAGGTCAAGAAGTTATATCATATGTTTTTTTACTTAAATCTATAATGGAAAAATTGAATGTAAACTTAGATTTTCTAGGTTTAACTTTATTCTTTTTTATCAAAGAAAATTTTAATGATGCACTTTTACAAATAGCTAATTATTGTAATTTCTATGATAAAATATTACTACTAAATACCTGAATATCCGCTAAAGAGAATACTATTATTTGGATTAAAGATGTCACCATTTGGATAAAATCGTATATTTTGCTCGAATGGATAATTAATATTACTTATGTTTATTTTAGCAATATTAATTATATTTGTTCTCTTATTTTTCATCGCTATCAAGAATAAGCCATAATATATATAATAATTAGGTAAACCCAACTTTATAACCCTATCCTTAATATCCACTATAAGTGGTATAAGATAGTTTATTATGGTTTGGGCATTATTCACAAATGTTTTATAAACATAATCTAAGCTTAACAGGTTTTTAATATCAAGAGTATCATTTACATTTCCGCCATAGCTGAGTACGTAACATAGTGTAATTATATCACTACTGATACCTAAAACATCTAAATTATTCATTGTAGGAATATCATTTTTAAAAAAATCAATACCTTTGTCAAACATTAAAACCATAAAAGTAATAAAACGTGTATCGTATTCTGTAAGCGGAGTAATATATTGTGGAGTAACAGTAGTTTGAACTGTTTTAGACATCCAAATATTGTAGAGTGGTAACAGTCCTCCGCTCGTAAATAATGAAAAATCAAAACCACCAGAAGGACTTCCATATAAAGTATTTCTTATACTAGAAAGTCGATTGGTAATGTGTTCAAGTGTATTTGATACAAAATCAGAGGATAAGTTAATATTTTGTGAAATGTTATCTCCTAATATTAACAACTTTCCTCCTGTTGTTATATAGTCGTATGCAGATACATTAGTAACTTGTGCAAATTTGAGGTCTTCTAAATACACTTGATTACCATTTATATCATATAAGACATAATCACTATCTAAAGTACTTACTCCATCATAAGAACTATGGGACAATAATAAATTTTCCAAGTCCTTGATAACTTTAAAATAAATATAGTCCTTAGACAATAATGTCATAATTGAATCAAAATTTTTTATGCAATGTGTTTCTGGTCTGATACCTAACAAATCTCCTAAAGTATTAATTGAGGCAAAAGATAAATTGATATTTTCCTGATTATTTGTTAGTATATAATCAAATGTATGAATTGACATATATAATTCTTAGAAAAGATTTTTATGATTTAGTTTTTTCATAAAATTTTGTCTACCAGTGTGTGGCATAAATGCTTTAATATTTCGTTCAGTAAACAACTCAAAATTATACAAGCATCTGTTCCACTTAAAAGCGTGACCAACTGTTTCTAAACTCCATTTGTTGTTAGGTCGTGTTAATGATTCGTCCAAATAAGCAATAATAAGATTAGGATATAAAACATAGCAATTGCTAACATTTTGTTGTTCCATTAATATTTCATCTGTTGATACTTTTTTTTCTTCAAATATCCTTAGAAGGTCAGGATACAATTTAGTTTTGAGGATATAAGCAAAAGCTCCAAGAGTGTATTTTGCTCTGTAAAAATCTTTTTCAATGACTATATCTGTCCAATCAAATTGCGATGCTCCAAGGTATAAAATATCCCAGTCATCTGGTAATTTTAAATTATACCACACCCGATTAAAATCACGGTGAAAGATTACATCATCTTCTAATATCAAAATAGTTTCTTCACCACGGTCGTAAGCTTCTTTAATACAACTCAAATGACTAAGAGTGCAACCAAGTGCACCCATTGAGAAAATAAAACCGGGCATTTTTTCTATTTTATTTCCATTGATACCTTTGAAAAATGTATAAGAACCTGTTTTTGATAATTTTGAAAGTTGATATTTATCAAGAGTTTTACGCGTCCTTTCTCTTCTAAGAGTGTGTTCTTCTAAATTTATGATATAAATATTATCAAAAATAAGTTTATTGTCCATATCTATAATGTTAGAAAGCAAAATTAAAGACTTTTTTAAACACAACTTTGCACCCGAAAATTTAGATTTGAAGTCTCAACGTGCACTGGTAATTGTTGAACCAAGGATACACAAAGAGCTCCCTTTTGTTATACACAATTTTGTATATTTTTCAAAAGGGTGGTCTCTATATATCTTTCATTCTAATGAGAATAAAAAATACATTGATACAATCATAGATGACAGTTTTTGTAATAAAATAGAAATTTGTAGTGGTAACCTCAATATTAAAGATTATAATCTTCTGTTAACGAGTAAGTGGTTTTATGACAAAATAGATGCCGAGTATATTTTAATATTTCAGTGTGATACCTTTATTAGGAAAGTGTTAGATAACTCATTTTTTGATTACGATTACATTGGCGCACCGTGGAAACACATTAAAAAAGCACACGGAGGAAATGGTGGTTTATCTTTACGAAAAAAGTCAGTAATGTTAGAAATCATTAATACTAAATCATACACTGATTTTCCGTACACTCCTACATTTTCGGAAGATGGATACTTTAGTAGTTACCTACAAATTCTTCGTAAGAAAGTTCCTGAACCTTCTATAGCTAAGACCTTTTCTGTTGAAACGGTTTATTACGAAGACCCTTTCGGTGTTCACGCCTACTGGAAATACTTACAAGATACTCCTGCTATAACTATTGATTTAGAAAATATATAGTGTTATTTTGTATGATTACTTTTTTTTTACTTACTCTACCAATCGTGTCTTCTTATCCGATCATTATTGTTCCTGGTATAGGTGGTTCCGTCCTGAAAAATATCCAAAATGATGAAAGAATATGGCCTCCAACTTACAAATGGTTATTTTATAGAGAAGACTGGGAGAAATTGATGAAAATAGACTATAATGTATCAACAGGACAAGTTATCTATAATGAGTTAATCCAGTCTGCACCTATAGGAAATAAGGAGTCTATTCGTGTCGTCAATAGAATAACTGAATGGTTGACGGGTTCTCCTTTCTATAATAGATTTATTGATTCATTTCCACAAGATAAAGTGTTTGCTCTACCGTACGACTTTAGACTTATTGGATTTGACTTTTACTTGAACAAATTCTTTAAAAAAACTAAAATATTTTTAGAGCAACGAGAAAAGTCGGACGTAATATGTCATAGTCTGGGTGGTCTTGTCTTTCATCTCTTTCTAACAACTTATGTATCAAAAGAATGGAAAGACAAGCATATCAATAAGCTTATTTTTATAAATGTCCCTTTTGGTGGTTCGTTCAAAGGCATCGAAAGCCTACTATTAGACCGAGTAACTTTTCCATTTTTTAAAAATAAAAAGATGAACTATCTTGGTATCTATAGTGGTTTTTTATGGTGCCTGCCAAATGAACTCTTATATTTAGACCGACCAATCTTGAACGCTTATGACAGAGAATACAATTGTATGAATTTTATTGAATTAGTTGCTAACAAGGATAAAATAAATTATATTCTCGATAAATATATTCGGTCAAAAAGGAGTGATGTATTTGAATCGCCTGGCACAAGCTGTTATATCATCTACTGTTCAGGAGTAAACACAATCAATAAGATTTATAAAAAAGAAAGAGAACTTGAGTATGAGTTTTGTGATGGTGATGGGACTGTTACAAACGAAAGCCTTTTAGTTCCACAGAAATGGAATGAAACTGCTTTGTTTATAAAACTTGAAGGAGACCACTGTTCTGTTCTATCAAATAAAAAATTTATTAAATTAATAAATTCTATTTTGAATGACGAAGTTTATCTAACATAATATAAATGTCAGTTGATATGAATACTGTTATAATAACTGTATTTGCAACACTTACATCTATCTGCGTTGCAGTTATACCTTTTATCTGCAAAAGATATTGTGTAAGTAATGAAAGCGACATAGAAAGACCCGATGAAAAATTTAATACGCTTATACTAAAAAAGGGTTTAGACGAATTAAAAAATGATATTGAAGCTAGCATTTTGTGTGACTATGATGTAACAAGAAATAAATTATACAAATATATACTAGTTAATGCTTTTATTCTTCCGATTGAAAAATACATTGATTTATTGAATACTAATGATTTTATAAATAATCTTGTTGGAGTAAAAAATAACATTGTAGAAGAGCAAAAACACGCCTTACACAAAATTTTACGGAATATCAGCCTTGAAGATATTTTTCACGATGCTCTTCTTAGTAGTTTTGAGGACATATTGACAAATGAAATAAATAACACTATAAATAATATAATATCAAATCCTGATACAATAGCTGAACAAAAGACTAAATTTGTAAATGATTTATACCTAATAATAAAAAATCATATTACTTGCTGTCGAAAATTCATTAAAAATATAAATGGTAAGTTAGACGGTTTTATCTTTGAAGGTCACGTGCTAAGATACTCACATAACGACGTTAAAATGGCATACTATGACCGCATCAAACTTATTGTCGATAAGTTATACACGACATTTAATAAAAATAAAAATCCAATATATTTCATCTTGTGTGACTATGAAAAAGATGATACACCGGTAGTTCTTTACACACACGATATTGCCCACTTATACGGCTACACTGAAAATGATGGTTTTAATTTAATAGGAAAAAACCCACGTATTTTGCAAATCAATCCAGTAACTGGATTCGTATGTGATAAGAATGATGAAATTAGGCAATTAATAAAAAATAGACTAAAAAATAAACTTGACATAACAGGAAGTATTATAAATTATGATAAGTGGGGCAATGAAATAGTTATATTCGTTTCAATGTTTCCACTAAAAGTGAGCGAAAAGACTGTTTTTTATATAGGAATACAACAAAAGATAAATAATGAAACTATTCTGCTTGAAACTGCCAATAATCTTAACAAATTTATAAATAAACTTTTGAAGTATGATTTACATCATCTACCTAATTACATCTTAGAAGTAGAGAAAAATAACCAACTCATTAACTGTGTTTACAACTTGCGAGATTGTGAAAATAATTTATTTAGCGACACAGAAGGAAAACAAATAACAGATTTTATTCAAATAGATTTTGCCAAATCAATCTACCATATGAATTTATTTAAAGGAGTTCCTGTAAATCTTGAAGTAAATGTTATGACAAATGCATATTATGTTATGTTCTGGATATACTAAAGTGATGAAGTCTTATCACGAGTAAACATAATAAAACTAGGATGATAAGGCTTTGAACAATATTTTCTTCTTCTAGTTTTCTCTCTCTTTCGGTCCGTTGAATATCTGTAGAAATATTTTCTGTGGTCATATAAATGATTTTAGATTATAGTTCAATCCAAAAATGTCTGCGTGGTGCGTCTTCACAATTGTAAATAAAATTGAATTTGTAACACTATGGCAGGTAATCTTCTTGTTATAATTATGATTGAAGACAACCGTCGTGAAATTATTGATGCCTACGTTACTCGAGATGAAGTAATGGAACTAAACCCTGTGTACACTATTCAAAAAGCTCTACAAAAGCTGAAGTATTTGAATGTTGATATGAATTCAGAAGTTCAAGTGTACATCAAAGAACACATTACTGCTATACTTCGTGAAGATGCTACAGTAAGAGAATTAATGGATGAAATAAAAGAAACAGACAAGTTTTATCAATTCTTTAATCATCTAAAGCACAGAGTAGAACGTTCTATACTTTTGTCTAAATTTCTTGACACAAATAATATCGAAGAGTTTTATTCAAGTCTAACTTTTGAAGAGTTAGTTTACTTGGGATATTAAATATTCAAGTATTCCAAGTGTCGAATTTATTATATTGATAGTTGTATCTTGAGTTTTAAATTCTACTTTTGTTTTTAGAATTTTAAGCGTTCCTTTATCACACGTAAAAGTGTTAGGTGATTGTTTCTCAAGTTGTAACCCGTATTTATCAAAAAGAAAATAAACTTGTTCAAGTATGTGCTGGTGTTCTCTGTATTCTTCATAAAAGAATTTTTCTTCTTCTATTGCAAATAAATTAGAAATTGATTGTTTAATTTCTCTTAGAGTAGCGCCGATATCTTGAAGAGATTTATCTAGCGTTTTTCGGATTTCACTTTCCATTATGTAAAGAGATTGTTTTATTCTATCGCAATTTCTAAGATTTTCATTTATTTCGGCGAGTTTATGTTCATTTACAGTGAGTTGTGGCTTAACGTGTAAGGCTTCAAATAACGCAATAGCGCTTTCAATGAGGTCTTCTCTATTCTGTAGTTTTGAGATGTAAATAATAGTTGTGTTATTAACTATTTCAATATCGAAATCTCGTTTACCACAAATTCCTGTATTAATACTGAGCATAAGAGCAAAGGTGATAGCCGTTTCTTTAAGGTCTCGTTTGAGTTTATCTACTTCTTTAGTGGGAACTGTGGTTGTGTAATTCTTAAATTCAAGGAGAACTTGTATCCCGTGTTTCTCAATAATGGCGTCACCGTGATGAGGGAGCTTACTTGTATCGGTGTAATTCCAGCCTTTAAAATAATCTTGCATATGGTTCTCGGTAAACCGACCTTTCTTGCTTGAGTTACTCATTGTAGGAAGAAGAAAACCTTCTATTTTGTCGAGCTTTTCAAGAACGACACCTGATTCTTTAGGACCATCATAGAGCTTTGCATAGCCAACATCAAAAATAAGATTTGCGAGTGTTTGTCGTTCTCCGTCTTGAACGTGTTTAAGCCTTTCATATTTATCCGTGTCTATTTCAAGCTGAAACATATAATGAAATAAATACCATACTTTTTAATATAGTGATTTCAATTTTCTAATAATAATAATATATATGAGTTTTAACTAAAGTGGTAAAGAAAATCTTATTATTACTGATGTAATAAATCATTTTTATTTATTTGAACATAATTAAAAAATAAATTAACTTTTAAAAAATATTTTATATAATATATATGCGTATTAAAATTATCTATAAAACTTGTCAAAAAAGTAGCAAGCTCGCTTCTCCTGTAGTTCCTCCATCTGGTCCAGTAGCTCCTCCTGTAGTTCCTCCACCTGGTCCAGTAGCTCCTCCATCTGGTCCTGGTCCAGTAACTCCTCCTGGAATTACTCCTGGGGGTCCATCATCATCTTTTTTTTCTAATCCAATCGACGAGATGAGAAGAAAAGCTGAGTGTAAAGCTGTTACAGATTGGTTAAGAAGTCTAGCTGATAAACCTACAGATACTCAAATAACGGAATTTGCAACAACTTATAATTTATCAGAAGATTTTATAAAAAATTGTATCAAAATGTTTCCAAAAAAAGTTGCTCGTCCTCCTGTAGTTCCTCCATCTGGTCCAGTAGCTCCTCCATCTGGTCCTGGTCCAGTAGCTCCTCCTGTAGTTCCTCCATCTGGTCCTCCTGGGGGTCCATCATCATCACCTTTTTTTTCTACTCCAATCGAAGAGATGAGAAAAAAAGCTAAGTGTAAAGCTGTTACAGATTGGTTAAGAAGTCTAGCTGATAAACCTACAGATACTCAAATAACGGAATTTGCAACAATTTATAATTTATCAGAAGATTTTATAAAAAATTGTATCAAAATGTTTCCAAAAAAAGTTGTTCGTCCACCTGTAGTTCCTCCACTTGTAGCTCCTCCATCTGGTCCTGCTCGCCCACCTAATTCACTTTTTGACACTCTCGAACAAAGATTGAACAGAATACGACCACATACAGCTCCACAAGATGGTAATGATGATGATGATGATGATGAGTTATGGCGTGGTGGAGGTTATAGAAAAACACAACGTAGACATAACAATTATTATTTAAAATGAAATAATAAATCTTTCTAATTGTATTGAAGATTTTCAAGCATTGTGTAATCACTGTAATCTTCAAAAAAGACAAGTATGTAAAGATGAAATCAAAAATAAGAAAATTTATAGTGCTAAAAACATTTCAAAATATAGTGCTTTTCTTTTTGAATTTCCTATTCATTCCTGTCTCTTTAGAGATTATATATGGTGGATCTGTTAGTATCAAATCTATTGTCTCATCTTCGATTGTTTCTAAATATGCTAATCCTTCACAATTTTTAATTTCAATCGACATAGTATAATGAGTATATTCTTGTTTAAATATTATAAATTCAATTTTAAAGTCTCCACTTAAAAGCTATTTATTATTAGCATTATATGACAGTTGAAATTTTATTAGCAACACCTTGTTATGGAAATCAAATGTTAAGAGGCTATTTCCATAGTGTTTTAAAACTTCACGAATTGTGTCGCTCTCTTGGTTATGGTCTTGATATTTCTACGATTGGTAATGAGAGCTTGATTACCCGTGGTCGAAATTATTTTGTATCTCTTATGCTTTCTAATAAAAAATACACACACATTCTTTACGTTGACGCTGATATTACATTCGACCCACAATCAGTCATTCGTATGGTACAGTCAGAAAAAGATGTCGTAGCTGGAGCTTATGCTAAAAAATCAATTAATTGGGGAAAGGTACACGAGTTAATTACTAAAAATCCTTCCTTACCAATCGATGTTTTAGAACCGTTATCACACGATTACGCCATTAATATCTTACATCAAAAGAACCCTTCCGAAATTAACATCCCAATTGTTAATGGATTTATGAAGGTATCTTATGTAGCAACTGGATTTCTCCTAATTAAGAGACAGGTTCTTGAAAAACTCGTCCAAGTTCATCCTGAATGGAAATACAATAATGACGTGGGTGGTTATGATAATGGAAGTAATACAGACTATTTTTATTCTGTTTTTGATTGCATTATAGATCCACACACAAAGAGATATTTAAGTGAAGATTACGCTTTTTGTTGTCGTTGGTTAGAACTAGGTGGTGATATTTGGCTTGACTTACTATGTAATTTAAATCACACAGGGTCATACGAGTTCAAAGGTGCCTATGTTAAAGTGATAGAACAATTACTCAATGAACAAAACCAATCAAAACAACAGGTTCAACCTGACAATCCCGAAATTGAAAACATTAAAAATATCCTTAAATCAAAAATTGCAGAAAAAAAGAAAACTAAATTTGCATCAGAAAAAGACTTTTAAGATAAAAAATATCTGTATATATATGAGTTTTGAGTATAAAGGACTAATAAATATTTAAAAATTGTATAAAAGTATCAAGAAAGTAATAAGCAAAAAATATTTAACACGCTCATTGTCAGGCAAATGATTATATTCTACTAAATGATATAAATATTCAAGAGCATTTATGAAAAAAGAGAATTATTTAGAAAAGAATAAAAATTGAAACTTTTACATTTTATAGGTAGAATATAGAATACAACTTAACTATCAAATGAATTCAACAAAAGAGTTTATTATACATTCCTGTAGTCATTTTTATACTTCTACAGAAAAATTACATTTTAAGAAATATATTGAAACAGTGTGTCCAAGCAGTAGAGCAGTTTATGAACCTAATGTAGATGCAGAAATCAAGGTTATACGTGATTCATTCACACAAGACGACATAAAATTTAAAAATGTAGCTCTTTTTGGCTTATCTCGTGTCGTTCAGTGTAGAGAAAAACAAGTGCTATTTAAAAAATTTAAGGTTTTTCAAAATAAAAAAACAAGTAAATTTTTTGCGACTGATGGAATTGCGAATGGACAACAATATAAGTTGGTTGCAATAGTATCACTTGAACCAGATATAACAAAAGATACACTTGATGAGTTTAATGAACTTTTCCACTAATTTATAATGTGTGTTCGATTTAGCTTTTCTTGTAGAATATTACTTGATTTGACAAGTGTTATCATATCAATTATTTCAACTTTTTCACCAAATAATTCAAATCCTTTTTCTACGAGGTGCCTAAATTTTTCATAAAATGTTTTGTATGGTATATTATCCAACACGTACATATGAAATTTCAAACCTTCATATATTTTTCTAAATTCATTTGGTTGAAATGTCATACTCTTTAGAGATATTCTTTTGTGTTGCGGTCCGAACTCAAAATGCCCGTTCTTTTGAAGCATCATTTCTCTCCTTAACCAAGATGAGTATTGTTCAAATAGGTAAGAAAAAATAAAGTAGGCATCTTGTGAGTATTCAGTTACTTCTACTTTGCTAAAAATAAAGTCTACCACATTTTTTGTTTTATTAACAAAACCAGTATCACTCTTGATTGGAAAAATTATTGTATCACTAACATCTAAGTAGCAAGATGATTTATATTTAATGGGTTGGTATAAAACATTATAATCCTGTAAATCATCGTAAGATATTCCACAAGATGATAATACTTCAAAAGGTGTATCTAATCCAATGAATGAGAGAATAAATTTAGGTATTTCAGAGATGTCATACTTTAATTCATCTGAAGCAAAAGGCAAAATTATAAAGACATTACTATTACAAACTTCCAAATTCTGTGTAAAAGTTCTTGATTGGTGTATCTTATACATTGGGTCTATTAAAAATACCAATGTATTATTCCCAAGATAGTCTAAGAGCTCACAAGGATATTCGTGATTTACATTGGGATAGTTATCTTTTGAAGGATAACACCCGATTAAGAATAAAGCCTTATTGATAAAACGGTGCTGTTCTTTTAATGCTGTATATTCTATGTTGAGGTCCATTAGTATGCTAGTACTATTTTACAGCATACGTTCCAATTTTCAATTTTTAAAAAAAATTGAAAAAAAATAAATTAAAGTTTTATATGAGATAGACAACACTAAAAGAAACAACAACAACAACAACAACTAACCTAATAAGGTAACAAGCACTATGAAACCAACTATTTCAGGAGTTTACAAGCGCATAAAGCAGGACGTCACCGTCATCTTAGGTAAGAATGGACAAGGCTATTACTTTTTTGCTTCTGTGATTGGGGTAAGCGAGAATTTTGTCCGTGCTCATCCAATTACTTTTGAAGAGTCAGAGAGGTTCGTTTTGATACCTAAAGGTGATATCACAATGAACTTTTATGTACAAATCATTCTCGATGAAAATGAGAGAATTTCAACGAGAGAAGGGTTAAGTGATCTTATTAGACAGGTAGAACGCGACACAGGTGAAATATACACATTTGAGGGAGGGCTGCCATACTTGACAATTCACGATGATTTGGACTACAAAAGAGAAAAGATTGAAGAAGAAGTTTGGTGCGCTATAACTCAGATGATTAGAACTTAATTGTTTTACTGAGTTTTTTTTATTTTGAGAAAGATTAGGATTTTCTGATTCTTTTTATTGTCTAATAAATAATTTCTATATAAAGTAAATAATTCTACCAATCATAATCACAATAGCATTCAGTATCGTCATCTATATCACCACCTTCATTATAACCACAAAAGCTATTGTAATCTACTGGATCAAACTTTTTGTCAAAGTAGTATTCATAAAATGAAAAGAAATCTTTAACATAGTAAAATTGATATGTCCGTGTATGTAGCGAATTGTGGTCTGTTTTATAAGTATTTATTTCATTTTTAATTATTTTCGCAATAGGACATTCAAGGTAGCGTAGAATATTGTGTTGAATTTCTCTTGGTAAAATACTTAAATCCATTTTCAACTGTAATTAAGATAATACAATTACAATTATTATCAATTTTTTTACGAGATAGCCTGAGAAAGCCACTGACTTGTCAAAATTGAAAATATTTATTCGTGTATTATCATCTTCTATTAATGTATCAAAAATGGTAAAAATAATTAAAGGTTATACATCATTTATAGACAATTAGGATTTGTTATCTAATCGTTGATTTTAATATTTTAGATTGATTAACTAAAGGTGGATAAATAACGTATGCTTTTAATTCTTCTTTATCTATGAGCATCTTGTATTGGTTATCAATAGCTAATCTCATAGGCCGTAATTTATTGTATATTCTTTTAGCACTCTTATCATTTATGATGTAAGCGTATGTTCCCCATAAATAGCTGGAAACATCAACTGTATAAATATTATCTTTGTGCTGTTTAGCGTGATTATTATTGATATTACCTAAATATATCAAATCAAAATCATCAACTTTGCTTATAATATCTTTCACTTTATCGTGTAAATTATTGTGAATTATATCAAAGTCATCCTCAAATACTATAGTATACCCGCTTGAAGCAATTGATTTTACAAGCATAAAGTGACTCAAATAACAACCTATTTCATTTATAAAGGTATACTCTGCACTATCTTGTAAAAGTGAGCCAAATATACTCATATTGCCTAAATCAACTTGTTCACCAATAATCGCATCAAATATTTCTATTTTTTGTTCTAATTTATTTTGGTTTCTAATAATGTTATTATACCTATCTTCTTTACCTCTAATGTGAATAACTTTGTAATTAAAATTAATCATAATTATAGAACAAATATTTTATTAAATAAAGTTACTTCTTTCCTGTAGTCTTACTACCAATTTTTCTTGTCTTACTACTAGCTTTCCCTGTCTTTTTAGGTTCTGTCTTTATCTCTTTCTCACTTAGCCACTTGTAATAGGCAGTTTCTAATTCATCTAATTCATTCAACCAGATATCTTCAACCGATAATCCTTCAAGTCTGTTGTATTCAGCTTCTTTTTCTCCTTTCTGCTTTTTTAATTCTTCAATCTTTTCATAAGTAAGGTTGTAAATAGGCATTCCAAGAAGATAATCGTAAGTTGGAAGTTGTGGAAATTGATGTTTTTCCAAATCGACAATAATGTCTGATTTTTTTCTATTATTAATTTTCAATCTTCCTTCAATTACCATCAAGATGAAGATAACTTTATAATTAAGCACTTCCAGTTGATTTCTCAAGATGTCTAGTTGGTGTTGTCTTCGAATAACGTACATCTCACGTCTAACCAAGTAAAAGTCTTCAATAATCTTGAATACACTTTCATATTTTTTCACTCTTCCTTCTGGGCTATACAAGTGAATATTTGACACATTGTAGGACTTTACCATTTTAAAGTTCTTTTCAAAATCCTTCGTAGAACTTAGTTCGAGTTCAAAGTGGACACGGCAGTCTGTATTGTTATCAGTGTATCCAAGAAGTTGCTTTTCCTTCTTCTTTTTAGCATCTTTTTTCTTATCTGGTGTATCTTCAAGAAGTTTCTCAAGAAATTCTTTATAAGTAGAAGTCCAAACACCAATAGGAAGCTCAGTAATCATTGCCGTATTTCCTTCAAAGGCATATACACCAGATATCTCAAATTTGGTATCTCCCACTTGTTTGATTTCTCCTTTAAAGTCTCTCCACCACGGTAACATTTCCTTAAAGTTTCTTTTTTGAATAGCAAACCTCACATTCTCAATGACTTCCAATGGATTATAGCACGGTAGTTTAGTAGAAAATCCTGTTCCAATCCCATCTGTTCCATTAACAAGGATCATTGGAATAATTGGTGCATAAAATTCTGGTTCAATAAGCTGTCCATCATCATACTGTTTAGGTAAAATAGGCAAATCTTCTCGACGAAAGATTTTGAGTGTAAGGTCTTCAAGCATTGTAAAAATGTATCTTGGTGATGCAGCATCTTTTCCACCTTTGAGACGTGCTCCAAATTGCCCATTTGGTTTAAGAATATTAATATTGTTTGAACCCACAAAGTCTTGAGCCATTCCAATGATAGCTCCCATAAGAGAAGCTTCACCGTGGTGATAAGCGGCTTTATCGGATACAAATCCTGCTAACTGAACCACTTTAACTTCCTCTTTATCCAGACCTCTTTCAAGAGCACCGTATAAAATCTTTCTTTGAGATGGTTTAAATCCATCAATGACAGAAGGAATAGACCGCTGATTATCATAATTTGAAAAGTGTTTCAAATCTTTGTGAATAAAATCGTGATATCTGATTTTCTTCTGTTCGTAAGTAAGGATTTGATTTCGGTCATAACTCATCAACCATTTTTTCCGATCATTGGCTCTTTCTTTATCAAAAGCTAGAAGGATAGAGGTATTATCATCTGTTGCTTGAATATCCGTTTCTGTACCAGCTTCTTCTTCCTGTTGCTGGGAACTATCGTCATCCTCTTGAGCTTCAAGTAAGGGTTCTGATGGAGCCTCACCACTAACGAGGTTTTGAATAGCACCGTCCCAGAAGTAGTGAATGAGTTTGTCTTCAATGTCTTCAAAGTATTCTTGTGCTTCATCCGACTTTGAAGTTCCTAATCCTTTGTAATATTTGGTAGTCCATCCCTTGGCTTGGTCCGTACTTCTCCATTCCTCGTATTCAGTAAGATTATAGAAAACAAGAACTTCTTTTCCCTTGAATGCCTTGATGATTGGAGTGCTCAATGATGCTACAAAGTTTGGTCTCACTAAGAGTGATGGCCATAAGTAGTGAAGCATATTAATAATAAGCCCTTTGATATGTGAACCATCTACATCTTGATCAGTAAGAATAATAACACGACCGTATCTTAGTGTCTTGAACTTTTCATCTTCGATATAGTTTTCACGATGCTTAAGACCAAGAATCTGTTTTAAGTGAGTAATCTCCTCATTCCCCATCAGAACACTATTGGATGCTTCACGAACGTTAAGGAGCTTTCCTTTTAGTGGAAACACACCAAAATAGTCACGTCCAACTTTATTTAATCCAGCCATAGCAAAAGTCTTTGCTGAATCTCCTTCTGTTAGAATGAGTGAACATTTATAAGAGTCTTTGGTTCCAGCCTTGTTAGCATCCTCCAACTTGGGAATTCCTTTAATCTTGACTTGTTTCTTACCATCATTCTTTTTAAGAGAACTATCTTCTTTGAATTTGGCCAAGTCAATCATTTGTTCGACAATTCCAGACTTTGATATTTTCTTGATGAAGGCATCACTCGGTTCATACTTGGAACCAAATTTGTCGACTTTAGTTGTGAGTGTATCTTTAGTCTGGCTACTAAAAGCTGGATTAATAATGACCGAATTGATAAAGAAGACGAGATTATCCCTAACTTGTAGTGGTGTAACTTTAGCTTCCTTTTCTTTCTTCTTAATAAAATCATTAATAATTTTTTTGATAATAGCATCTGTAATATAATTAACGTGAGTTCCTCCTCTCGATGTAGATATTCCATTTACAAACGAAATAACTTCAGAACTAGAGTCTGGAAGATAAAGACATCCAACAGACCAGCACGGGTTGGTATTGTCAAAATATACTTCTGAACCGTGGTAGTAGAGGTCGACGTATTCCTTAAAGTTTTGGATAGGCACTTTTTCGTCATTGAAAAAGACATTTAGCTTAGAGTGACTTGTCCCTGCAATATCGAGCGTTCGACGATAAAAGATTTGATAATGTTCTTCATCCAATTCTGTGAGATTAAACTTTGCTAAATCTGGATAAAATGTAATTTTGACTGAACTCTTAATTCCCTTAGCGAGGGCTTTGACGATAGGAGGTTCTGCTACTTCCATATTGTTTCTCCAAGTTTGAACAAAGTGTTTTTTCCTTTTAGCATCATTAATTTCAACGGTAAATTCTTTAGAAAAGATATTAACAAGCTTTGCTCCATATCCATTCCTTCCTCCTGTAGTTCTTTGCTCAGTATCATCATAATTGGAACTTGTAAGTAGCTCACCAAAAATCATTGATGGAACGAGAACCTTATGAACTGGATGCTCTTCGACTGGAATTCCACTATCACCATCATTGGAAACACTGATTGAACCTTCTTCTTTACTATACCACACTTTAATTGTGTGACACGTTTGGTCGTTTACACTGTGGTCTCGACTATTGACGAGAATTTCATCAAATATCTTTAAAAAAGCCGGTGTATATTTAAGCTCTTTCTTTTCCATACGTCCATTGTTGAAAACCCAAATCTTCTCAATTGTTGGTTCGATGTCTCCTACGTACGTATCAGGACGTAGTAGGATGTGCTCACGTTGCGTCATCTTGTCGTACTTTTCAGCGTCGAGTTTCATCTTGTTCATTTTATAACCTAACCAAAAATAACTTTATATAAGTTTGTTCAATTTTTTGCGTGCTTTTGAAAAAGCACTGAAAATGAAGCAGGATTATCACTTTGTGATAATCCTACAAATTATTATTTTTCCTGAACTTTTTTATAAAAAGTTCTTTACTGTTTAGCAAAGTTTTTGCGCACTTTTTGAAAACGGAAAATTAGGTTCACTGTCACTACCGCCAAATCCATTCTGTTAAAGAAAACTCTATATATTATATCTAGAGTTTTTTTTATTTCTTCTCATTTAATTTATTATGTATCTAATTGAGACGCTCAAACCAAAGTATATATATTACGTATTAGGTCTAAGAAGGAGTGGTAATCATTTATTAATAAGTTGGATTATATCAAATTTCAAGAATGTTTTATTTTTTAATGACTTGGATAAAAAACCTTTAATAGATAAAAAATATCATGAAAACGAATTAAGGACAAAGTATATTTATAGAGAAAAACAAAAATTCTATGAAGATTTTAATAATAACCTTCTTTGTATAAATGATGAGTGGAATAATGTAGAATGCCTAATTTTATCCTTTGAGGATAAGAGTATCGAAAACTTTATACAGGTATATGATTTTTTTAAAATTAAAGCAGAATATAAATATAAAGTCATTGTTTTGAGAGACCTTTTGAATTGTTTATCTAGTCGTTTAGAAGGTCAAGAAACCTCAGTTAGAAGATTAGAAGCCGATGAAATAACACTCAAATATTGGCTTGAATATTACAATAATACTTGTTGCGTTATTTTGAATTATAATCAATTTATATTTAGTAAAAAATATAGAAATACCATAAAAGATAAAGTTGGACTGACTATAGTACCAAAAAAGATTTTACAATCCGTCCCACAATTCTTTTGTGGAAGTAGTTTTGAAAAAGGAAAGATAGAAAGAGATGATAAAGATTTTCTCTCTTGTTACACACGCTATTACAAATTCCAAGATGTTGATATCATTAAAATGGTATTAGAAACCCCAAATATGTTTCAAATATTAGAAGACTTTAATATTTATAAAAAAATAGCATTGTGTTTCGACAAAGGTGAAATTTATCCAAATTGGTATAATTTTCTGATTACAGATAAAAAGTATATGTTTAAAACAAATATATATTTTATTACAAGTGATTTTAGTGAAACTAAAAATAGCGATATTTTGAATCAAGTTTGTATTATTTGTAGTGAAAAAGATGACTTGGAAAAATATATTAAATTTTCACGTTTCCACAAACGTCTTGTAAAAAAGTATTCGAGACAGGATTATCACATTATTAATTTTTCATCTATATCATAGTATATGAGTTTATGTCAGAAAGCCAAAGTAGATAAAGTGTTAGGTGAGTTTAAGAAAGGACAACTTCGTGGTAGAGATAATAAAGTCATTAAAGACCGAGACCAAGCTGTGGCAATTGCTCTCAGCTACACAAACAAGTGTTCATTTGACTTTAAGAAGATTGCAAAGGAGAAAATTATTCAATTCTTAACTAAGAAAGAATTAGTTAAAATAGCAAGTCATCTAGGTGCTAAAATTGATTCTAAAATGACAAAAGAAGAAATAGGTAGAAAAATCAAAAAAGATGATTTATTGAAGTTTATCAGCTAAAAAAATTTGAAAAATAAAGCGTTATATTACACATTAAGACAAGTAACACAAAACAGCCAAATGACAGCAATTATTGAAACTTCACAATACCATTCTGGTATCAATATTATTACAACACTTATGGTAGGTCAAACAAAGAATACAATACTTGATGTGAAAATTAGAAATTACAAAGAAGGCATTCACATTACAGTTTTTGGAAAGTATGCACATTTGTTTGAACCAATTTGCCTGAGTGTAATAAGCCAAATTGACGACGCAAATAAATGCGATAATCTGTATATTTATTTTGATGAAATAAGGCAAAAGATTTTGCTTAGTAAAAAAATAGAAAGATTTAAAACTTCGATGATGGGATACGTTGAATTTTATCCACAAAAATGTAGTTGAAGTATTTTTTTTATTTAGTAGCTGACTATTGAGATATTCGGTTATTATTCTTTTCAAAATTTCTTTTATGGCTTACTTCCAGGAAGATTTGTTGGTCTTCTTGTTGGTGGATGAGTAGGTGTCTGTGTAGGTCTTGGTGTTGGACTAATTGTCGGTAGTCCTGTAGGACTATTTGTTGGTTGTTGAGTTGGTAATCCTGTAGGTCTTCCTGTTGGTCCTTTAGTTGGAACTTTTGTAGGAGACATAGTAGGGTTACTAGATGGTGTTTTTGTTTGTAGCCCTTCTGTAGAGGATACGTACATATAAATTTCTGAGCTCGTGTCATAATTTGCTGTGCAAGAGGAACCACAATAACAACCGTAACCAATATCAAAAAAGTTTTCACCAGCACAAGCAATAGAACAAAGTTCGGGTTCATTTGTTGGATCAGTATAGATTGTTTCACTACAGTAGTGATCTGATAAAATTAGTTGATATTCTGATAAACCAACAGTAGGTTTTTGTGTTGATTGTGATAACACTGTTGGAGCTCTTGTGGGTGTATTTGTTCGTGGCACAAGGGTAGGTGGTCTAGTAGGTTGCTCTGTTGGTGTATTTGTGGGTAGTTGTGTTGGTTGTTCTGTTGGAAGATTTGTAGGAACTAGAGTGGGTAACCTTGTAGGAAATCGTGTAGGTAGTGTAGTAGGTCGTTTGGTTGGTCGTTGTGTTGGTGATGGTGTTGGTGCGTACGTAGAATAAGTTTTTGAACTCATTGTTGTTGTAAGTTGGTAAATAGTGGTACTTAGGTCACTTATTACTAAACAACCTGTGTTACAATAGCAACCATATAAACCTACGTCAAAAAAGTGCGAACCTAGACAATCAATAGCACATTGTTGTTGTGTTTGTGTATCACTGATATGAATACCATCATTACAGTATCCACTTATGAAAACTTTGGTGTAATCACTTAGACCAAACGTTGGAGCACGTGTAGGTAATTGAGTTGGTTGTAGTGTAGGTAGCTGTGTTGGTAGCTGTGTAGGTAGCTGTGTTGGTTGTAGTGTAGGTAGCTGTGTTGGTAGCTGTGTTGGTAGCTGTGTTGGTAGCTGTGTTGGTAGCTGTGTAGGTAGCTGTGTAGGTAGCTGTGTTGGTTGTAGTGTAGGTAGCTGTGTTGGTAGCTGTGTTGGGAGTGATGTTGGCAATGAAGTCGGTAGAGATGTAGGCAATGAAGTCGGTAAAGATGTAGGAAGTGAAGTTGGTAAACTTGTAGGTAAGCTAGTTGGGAGTGATGTAGGTAGAGATGTCGGCAATGAAGTTGGTAAACTAGTTGGGAGAGATGTAGGTAGAGATGTAGGTAGGCTTGTTGGCAAGCTAGTAGGTAGGCTAGTTGGGAGTGATGTTGGGAGTGAGGTAGGAAGTGATGTAGGTAGAGATGTAGGAAGTGAAGTTGGTAGACTTGTAGGTAAGCTGGTTGGCAGTGAAGTCGGTAGTGATGTAGGTAGAGATGTAGGTAGGCTTGTTGGCAAGCTGGTTGGGAGTGATGTAGGAAGTGAAGTTGGTAGACTTGTAGGTAAGCTGGTTGGCAGTGAAGTCGGTAGAGATGTAGGAAGTGAAGTCGGTAGGCTTGTTGGCAAGCTGGTTGGGAGTGAAGTCGGTAGAGATGTAGGTAGAGATGTAGGAAGTGAAGTTGGTAAGCTGGTTGGCAGTGAAGTCGGTAGAGATGTAGGTAGTGAAGTTGGTAAACTTGTAGGTAAGCTAGTTGGGAGAGATGTAGGTAGAGATGTAGGTAGAGATGTAGGGAGAGATGTAGGTAGAGATGTAGGGAGAGATGTAGGGAGAGATGTAGGTAGAGATGTAGGGAGAGATGTAGGGAGAGATGTAGGGAGAGATGTAGGTAGAGATGTAGGTAGAGATGTAGGGAGAGATGTAGGTAGAGATGTAGGGAGAGATGTAGGGAGAGATGTAGGGAGAGATGTAGGTAGAGATGTCGGTAATGAAGTTGGTAAACTGGTTGGGAGAGATGTAGGGAGAGATGTAGGGAGAGATGTAGGTAGAGATGT
>Ga0214921_10004224_pt1 | contig 21314 bp, 18 predicted proteins | sample LL1505_MetaG_FD_177992 | JGI IMG/M metagenome (GOLD analysis project Ga0214921, IMG submission 177992) | Freshwater microbial communities from Lake Lanier, Atlanta, Georgia, United States - LL-1505 | ecosystem: Environmental > Aquatic > Freshwater > Lake | place: USA: Georgia | collected...
ACATTTCCAGTCTTGACGTGAAGCTACATATTTTTTCTTTGTTTCGCTTACAGATCTTTTTGTCGTTCCTTTTCCAGATTGCAATATTTTTTGTTCAGAATGAAATCTAGCTGGAGAAATGTCGTTAAACGACTCCATAAAACTATTGTCTGGTGTTGAAGTAAAGTCAATTATTGGACTTAACATGTCCATAGAGGTTTTATCTATAGGCATGAATTTAACATAATTATTTGCATATAACAATAATTTTTTTCCTTGATTAGGATTTTTTTTTAAAAGTAAGTAAATGCCTATACCCAATAAACAATAAAAAATCATTTTATAATACTTTTTAAATGAATATAAAAACTTTGTATATTTTCCGTCGTTATATGCATTGTATATAACAAAAGCAGTTATACCTAAAACAAATATCTCTAGTCTCATTTATATTATTAATTAATAATATAAATTTAATTTATGTCCCGATTTACGATGATATATTTTATATAATTATTGTTTCAATTGTATATTCATTTTTGGCGCATTCATAACAATAAATAAAATTGCAATATAAGGTATCAATAATAAAACCCATGAAATTGTTTTATAACCTTTACTGCATAACCAATTTAGTATAAACGTCCATATAAATGCAAATATAAGTTTAGTAAAAACTGCTAAAAATTTTATTTTATGAAATAAAGCAATAATACAAGAAAGTACTGCAAGCGCAAAATAAATTTTTGCTGGTGTACAAAAACGTAAAAAGTCTGTTTTCATATATAAATACAAAATATTTTATTTTTGTTATTTGTTTAAATTTTATTAAATTCTTAAATTTTTATTTTTATTAAATTTTTATTAAATTTTTATTAAATTTTTATTAAATTTTTAAATTTTTATTAAATTTTTATTAAATTTTTATTAAATTTTTATTAAATTTTTATTAAATTTTTATTAAATTTTTATTTTTAATTGTTAGATATATACTATACTATTATATACTATTTTATACCTATAATGTGTAAAAAAATTATATCAACTAGTGCGTTTTATTTTTTGTGTTTTTGTTCTTAAACTTGGCAATACATTAGTTTTCTTTTGTACCTTTATATTATTTGTAAAATTAATGTCTAATGAATTTATATTACTGTATTTTTCAAAATATTCATTTAACTTACGTAAATCTAATGTTAATTCATTTATATTAATAGGTTCTGCTTTGGTAAAATATAAGTATTTTACAAATATGTGTTTTATAAAAATGAATAATTCAGTATGGGTTTCATTATTTGTATATAAAATATCTAACAATGGTAAATAAGACATAATAAAACCCCATACATCTACATTTTTAATAAAAACATTGTCTAAATATGGTCTAAAATTTAGACTTCCATCTTCTTTAAACTCAGTGTAATGAATAAGTATTTCAATAATATAATTACTTATATACGGAATAGTAATTTCTTTTTCAACTACATTATCATCATTATCATTATTATCTTTATCATTATATTCAGTTGTAGTATCTTTATTAATGTTGTTAAACAACATACTCATAATACTGTTTATAAATTTATAATGTCCTACTCCTCTTTTTTTTATCCAAGAATGAATATATTTAATTACAAAAGGCTTTAAACTGGTATAATCTATTTTTCCACCATTTTTTATATATTCTGAATATATTTCAACAAAATAATCTGTAAAAATTATTACTGAAAATGGAACATTATATTGTAGTGGTCGATTTCTCCACGTTTCTGGAAAATGATTATTTTCAAAAGGAATATATTCTGTTGAAAGTCCCCAATCAATTAATCTTGTTTCAATATCATCATTATTGTATTTTACCAATATATTGTTATCTTTAATATCACAATGATATACATACAAATCATTCATTTTTATAATTCCATTTACCAACAAATCTGTTAGTGAATTATTTAATTTTATAAACTGATTTGATATTTTATGATGTTCTACATAATTGTCGATAGTAATTCCACCATTTGGAATATTTATAGATATTAAATCGTTTAATGATTCATTAATATTTTTTTTTGTAATGTTATTTTTATTTAATATATCACATTTATTAGTGTAATTTCTTAAATCTGATTTTGTTAATTTATCCGGTTTGCATATATGTATGTCATATAATAAAAAATATTTTGTGTAATTTGGAATATTTTTAACCTTATATTTTATTTTTTTTATTTTGCTATACTCTTGAAGAGCATATTTGTTTAACATTAATTTACTTATATTTCCTTTTGTTCTTTTTTTTCCTTTGCATTTTAATGCTGGGTTAAATACACAGCCAAACCCTCCAGATGCAAATACTTCACCTCCTATTATTTTTTTTGGTTTCATTACTATATATATAATATAATATTTTACTATATAATATAATAATTTTACTATATAATATAATATTTTATTTAGTATTTTTATTTTTCGTATAAATAATAAATCATAATAGCAAAAGATAAAATTATTCCGAAATATATGCATTTTTCTTTTAATTTATTATATTCAATCATTTTTAGGCTATCAGATTTATACTCATCATAATATTTAACGTAAAAATCATTAAACGATATTTCTGGTTTTTCTGTTTTTTGATTTATTTTGTTGTGAATAAAATGCACCCACCTAACAAATGACTCTCGGTTATCTAAATATGGCGTAATCGGATATCTGTCAATCAATTTACTAAATTCAGTAGATATTTTTTCATTCGGAATAAATAAAGGTAAATTCTGAATAAATTCATAATATTTCTTTTTAGTAACTGCATTTGGTCTAATTGGATACGTAAGTGCAATAGTATTTAAAAAAAACCAATAATGCGGTCCCCATATGATCGGATCTAGATAAGTCATTAGGATAAAATAATATAAAAATATGTTTAACTAAACATATAAAATGAATAAAAATATAAATTCATGTAATAATTGTGGTAAACAAGGACATTTATTTCATCAATGTAAATTACCGATAACAAGTTATGGTATAATTGCATTTAGATATTCAGAAAATGGAATACAATATTTAATGATAAGAAGAAAAGATAGTTTTGGATACATAGATTTTATTCGTGGAAAGTATTCGCCAAATAATAATTATCAGATACAAAATATAATTAATGAAATGTCTATAAATGAAAAAGAACAAATAATCAATAATTCTTTTGATACTTTATGGAAACAAATGTGGGGAAATGTTACATATTCTCAATACAAAAATGAAGAAATACAATCTTGTAAAAAAATGGATATATTGCGTAGTAATACTGAATTGAGCTTAAAAGATATTGTAAATAAAAGTAATACTACATGGAAAGAGACAGAATGGGAATTTCCAAAAGGAAGACGTAATTATAAAGAGTGTGAAGTAGATTGTGCATTAAGAGAATTTGAAGAAGAAACCGGCATATCTAAAAACAAATTAATTTTAGTAGAAAACATTTTACCATTTGAAGAAATATTTATAGGTACAAATCATAAATCATATAAACATAAATATTATTTAGCATTTGTAAAGTGTATAGACGACAGTATAAATAATTTTCAAATTTCGGAAATTAGTAAAATAGAATGGAAAACTATAGACGAATGTTTAGAATCTATAAGGCCTTATAATTTAGAAAAAAAACAAATAATTACAAATGTTAATAAAATATTACAAGAATACACAATTATATAAAAGATATAAAATACACATTATCACATAAAATATATTAAAACATTTTAATATAGGTATACGAATATATAATATGAATATATAATAGTATAATATGAACAAAAACAATATTAAAAAAACCCCATTTGTAAAAAATATGCAAAATGATATTTCAGACACTGAAATTAGTATTTCAAATAATGATTTAAATGATGATTCAAGTATTTCAGAAATTGAGTCGTCTATAAAATCAATAAATACAGAATTAAGCCAACCTAGTTTAGAAAATGAAGATACAAGTGTAAACGAAAATAAGTCATTGGACAATACAGATTTAAATAATATATCTTCAGATTGTAATGTAAATTTAAAAACAGAATTTGAAAAACTTAATTGCATAGATGAAAATATGTATTCTACTGAGTGTAATAAATTTTTGTTAAAAAAAGAAATGATTGAAAGCAAATGTATAGAAGATACTCCATATTTATATCCTAACTTAAACGATTCTCAATTCAATGTAAAAATAGCTTCTAAAAAAGAATTTAATGATACAAGGTATAATGGTACTGTCCATAAAAACATTAAGGAGCATGCAGACAAGTTAAGTAAGGCTGAATTTGAATTATCTCCTCATCAAATTTTTGTGAAAAACTTTTTGTCTTTTCAAACACCATATAATAGTTTACTTTTATATCATGGATTAGGAAGTGGAAAAACATGTAGTTCAATTGGTGTATGTGAAGAAGAGCGTGATTATATGAAACAGATCGGTAAAAATAAAAGAATCATTATTGTTGCTTCTGAAAATGTTCAAGATAATTTTAAATTACAACTGTTCGATGAGAGAAAATTAAAATTAATAGATGGTGTATGGAATATACGAGCATGTGTTGGCAATAAATTGTTAAAGGAAATTAATCCAATGAATATGAAAGGTATAACCAAAGAAAAAGTAATAAGTCAAATCAAAAATATTATAAATACTTATTATATTTTTTTAGGGTATGGACAATTTGCCAATTATATAATTAGAACTATGAATTATACAGAAGAAGAAATTAATTTAAACAAAACAAAAACAATAAATAAAAGAATAATAAATAGACTTAAGAGAGAATTCGAAGGAAGATTAATTGTAATAGATGAAATACATAATATTCGTAAAGCAGATGATAATGAAAATAAAAAGGTTGCAATTTATTTAGAATTATTAGTGAAATTGGTACAAAATATGAGGTTGTTATTATTGTCTGCTACTCCGATATATAATAATTATAAGGAAATCATTTGGCTATTAAATTTAATGAATATTAATGATAAACGTTCAAAAATTGAAGTTAGTGATGTATTTGATAAAAACGGTAATGTTACTAAAAAAGGCGAGGAATTATTAATTAGAAAAGCTACTGGTTATGTATCATTTGTAAGAGGAGATGATATATACACATTTCCTTACAGAGTATATCCAAATATCTTTGCAAAAGAACATACATTTCCTTATATATCATATCCTTCTTACCAAATGAATTTAAAAAAAATCAAAAACGATGACAAAAAAAGAATTTTAAATTTGTATTTAAATACAATAGAAGAGTGCAATAATTGTGGAACTTGTCAATATTGTTCATATAAATACATTATTTATAATTTAAGAAATAAAAATTTTACAACCACTACTAAAAAAGGTGTTGTGAGAGAAATGCCTAATTTTGAAAATATGGAAACATTTGGATATACATTGTTACAAATACCACTTGAATCACTCATTATTTCATATCCTATACAAGGATTAAAACCTATATTAGAAAATATGGAAGACACAGTATATTCTGAAGAATTGTCTCCAAGTATTTCAGAAGAATCTTTGAGTAAATCTATCTCAGACGATGAAGAAGATTTAAAACAAGAACAAGTTTCAGAACTAACTGAAAATAATAGCGAAGATGAAATCGCAAATGTTTCTGAAATAGATGATGATTTATTGAACGAAAGCCTAAAACAAGAACAAGTTTCAGAACTAACTGAAAATAATAGCGAAGATGAAATTGCAAATGTTTCTGAAATAGATGATGATAATTTAGAAGAAGATTTAGAAGAAGAGTTAAAACAATCTCAAGAACATAAAAATAAAGAAGATCAGTTAGGCGGTGTTTCTACTAATTCATCGCTATCTAATAGATATATTGACCCACATGAGCTTACTGGAAAAAGAGGACTTTCACGAGTTATGGATTTTATTGATGAGAAATCACCTCCACAAAAGGGGAACTTTGAATACAAAAGATCAACGGTTGAAAATTACGGCAAGCTTTTCTCTCAATCAATAATTGGTAAATATAGTTCTAAAATAAAATGCGTTCTAGATTGTATATTTAATCCAAATACAAATAACGTATCAGAAGGAATTGTATTAATATACTCACAATATATAGACGGAGGATTAATACCAATGGCTCTTGCTTTAGAAGAAATGGGATTTACAAGATACGGAGAAAGTGTTAAACCTTTATTTAAAAATAGACCTTCCGAAATTGTTGATGTCAGAACAATGAAACCTCCTACAAACAAAAAAGATTTTATGCCGGCAAGATATTCTATGATTACTGGTGATCCGCGATTATCTCCAAATAATGATTTTGAAGTTAAAGGATTAACTAACGAAAATAATATTTATGGAAATAAAATAAAAGTAATATTAATTTCAAGAGCTGGTTCTGAAGGTATAGATTTAAAATTTATTCGCCAAGTACATATATTAGACCCATGGTATAATATGAATCGTCCAGAACAAACTATTGGACGTGCAGTTCGTAATTTTAGTCACAAAGATTTGCCTTTTGAACAGAGAAATGTTCAGATTTACATGCATGCTACAATATTAGGTAAAGAAAATAAAGAGGAAGCTGCAGATTTGTATATATATCGTATCGCCGAATTTAAGGCGATACAAATAGGTAAAGTTACTCGTATTTTAAAAGAAACTGCTGTAGATTGCATTATTAATCACGACCAAACTAATTTTTCTCAAGAAATGCTTTCTTCTGAGCTAAGAGATATAAATATTGTTCAAGAATTATCTACTGGAGAAGTAATTGAACATTTTAAAATAGGTGATGCACCATATTCTTCTGCTTGTGATTATATGAAAACATGCTATTACTCTTGCAAACCAAATAAACGAATTAATGAGAACGATTTAAATGAAGATACCTATAGCGAAAAGTTCATAGTTATAAATTCAGAAAAAATTATGCAACGAATTAGAATGCTTATGAAGGAAAGTTATTTTTATAAAAAAGACGTTTTAATAAAATCAATACGAATAACAAAACAATATCCACTTGTCCAAATTTATGCAGCATTAACACAATTGATAGAAGATAATAATGAGTTTATAGTTGATCGATATGGTAGAAATGGAAGACTTGTAAATATAGGTGAGTATTATTTATTTCAACCTATAGAACTAAATGATAAAAATATTTCCATTTATGATCGTTATACTCCAATTGATTATAAACACAGTTTTATAAATTTTAATTTATCTGTACCAAAAGAAAGAGAAAGAGAGAGAGAAAGAGATAATATACCAAAAAATATAAATATAAATGCAAATACAAATGTTCTCTCTAACAATAATATTTATAATGCAAAAATTAAAAAAATATTAGATGAACTTAATGAAAATTTAAATATTACCAAAGAGTTTATGAAAGCAACTAAAATTTCAAGAGGAGAAGATAATTGGTATAAATATTGTGGAATAGCAATACAAAACATGTCTCGAAATTATCCGGGTATAAGAGAATATTTATTAGAATTTTTAGTCTCGCATATGGTTGAAATGTTATTGTATAGTGATAAATTGGAATATATGAATTATATTTATTCTTTAGAAAATATCAATAAAGAACAAAATTTGATAGAATATTATTCTAAAAAATATTTTGAGGCAAAATCTATTATAACGGATGGTTTTGCTGCCTTTATTTTATACGATTTAAATAAATTAAAAATTATGATATTAAATAAAAATAATGTATGGGTAGAAGCTGAATCTGAAGATAAGAGAGATATTGAACAATCAGTTGAAGGAAAAAAAGCATTAAATTTTAATCCAACCAATTATAATAATATTGTTGGGTTTCTTGGTTATGATAAACAAAAGAGATTTTTAGTTTTTAAAACAAAGAATTTAAACTCTTCAAGAGATACTGGTGCAAGATGTGATGAGGCTGGTAAAGAAAAAACAATAAACAAACTAAATACCATTTTGGGAGAAACAAAATATAATACAGAAAATACAAAACTTAAAAAAGATGAAAAAGGGAATGTTATTCAAGAATCAATTAGTCAACATGAATTGTGTATTATACAAGAATTTATGTTAAGATACTATAATAAAATTAAAAAAAATAATGTAAAATGGTTTTTAACTCCAGAAATAGCACTTTATTATGAATTATATAAAGTATAATAAATTATATATTGTGTATTGTGAATAATTATTTTCAATTTTATTTATTATATTACAATAATAAATAAAATTGAAAATAATTAAAAGATATTTATTTATACAATATAAGAATGGAAAACACTTTAAAGCCAAAAATTAAAAGAAATGAAAATAAAATATATTCAGTTTATTCACGTTGTTTACTTACTCGTTCTATACATTTACCTATAAGTGCAATAGGTAAAAATATTAAAGAAAATATTGAGAAAACTATTTCTGCAAATTTTGAAGGAAAATGTGTAGTTGAGGGATATATTAAACCAAATTCTTCTAAAATAGTAACATATTCAAGCGGAGTTATTAAACGAGGTGTAAACATTGTATTTGAAGTTGTATTTGAGTGTGAAGTTTGTTTTCCAGTTGAAGGTATGTTGTTAACTTGTGTCGCTAAAAATATTACAAAGGCTGGTATTCGTGCAGAAAGTGCGAATGAATTACCGTCTCCAATTATTGTGTTTATAGCTAAAGATCATCATTATAATAATACATTCTTTTCAGAGATTAAAGAAGGTGACCAAATAACTGTTAGAGTAATTGGACAAAGATTTGAATTAAATGATAAATATGTATCTATTATAGGAGAATTAGTTAGACCCAAAGATAATATTATACGAAAACACAAAGAAAAGCCCAAGGCTAAACTTATTATTTCAGAAAAGGTGTAATATTTTTATATATTTATTTTATAATATTTTGGGGGGGTATGTAATTATTTTTGTAAAGTATTTTATAAAGTAATTTAAAAACATTTTTTTGTTTAATACCAATGGAAGTATCTATTTCTAAAAATGACATAAATAATTATTCGGTTAGTGAAATTAATTATATTTGTGAATCAATTGAAAATATGAGTAAATTTAATCAAATTGAAGTTCTTAAAATATTTAATAAGTATAAAGACGTTACGTTAAATGAAAACAAATATGGAATTCATATAAATTTGTCTGAACTTAAAAGAGAAATATTGGATGAATTAAATTCATATGTTACTTATGTAAATACACAAGAAAAAACACTTCATAATATAGAAAAACAAAAGGAAGAATATAAGAATACATATTTTTCAAAAGATATTAAAGATAAAATATAAAATTATATTAATATTAATTAATTTATGCAAACAAACATTGACTTAATGGCGGATCTTGAAAAATATGTATTTAATGAAGAAAATATACATATTTTTTTAAAAAGTTACGAAAATAAGGGGTTCAATAATAGTAATAATATTAGTAATACTATTAGCAATATTGATAGCAATATTAATAATTCAAATATTAATAAAAATTCCAAAAAATCTACTATATTTGTTCCTAATGAAAAAGATAAACTATTTTGGTGTTTTTACATAATTAAATATGGAATAATCGCATACGAAATGGTTGAAAATAAAAATATTGTATTTGAAAAAAAAATTAAAATTGAATATGTTGAAAAAATACGGCAAAACAAAAAAATAATAAAGCAATATAAATTAAGTCCATTAACACAACTTGAAGATAATTTAGTAAACGATGATAAATTAAATATTCACACTTTTTTATCGTTATGTGTATTAGAAAATATTAATATTTTATTTGTTAAAAAAAATACATGTTATGAATTGAATATGAATGATAGCAATGAATTATTTATTCTTCATTCACTTAATAATAAAGTATTTGGATATGAAGAATCTACTACTGTGAATTCAGAAAATATACGCAATTCCTTGTTTAAAATAGATAATATTGACAAACCATTAAAATGTATTGCATCATATAAACTTGCAGATTTAATCGATATTGCAAATAAATTAGTTATTGAATTAGTATCAGAACAGACAAATAAAAATAAAACAAAACAACAATTATACGAAGAAATAATAAACTATTTTAAAAAAAATGAACAATAATTTAAAAATATGTATTTAATATATAATTATGAAATCCATTAATAAATCAATTAAAATGAACACGATGAATACTCCAGAACCAGTAGGAACAGAAGAAATGACACAACAAGACCAAGATATTGTGTATAGAGAAGCACCTAAAGAATTATTTAATCAAGAAGAAGGAGAAGCAGATACTGAGGTTAGAACAAAAAAAACTGAATACTCAAGAATATCTCCTCAAGAACAATTTAATAATTTAGTGCAATTATTTTATTCATCGAAACCATTTATGTTTAATCCAGCATTTACTCCAGAATTAGAAGTAAGATTTGGAACAAGATCAGTTAAACAAATAACACGTAATGATTATGATAATGTTATTAAAAAACTTAAATCATTTGGATTTAATACAACTAATAATTCTGGTAATTATTATTTGAGAATTAATAATGAATATTTGGATAATATAACTGGTAAGTTTAAACTATCTGATAATATAAGATGTGAAATAATCGGTATTAATAATATACAAGAATATTGTAGTAGTAATGACATCAAAAAATTATATAAAAATAATCCAACGTGCATATCTTTTATAAGCAAAAAATCGGTTTATAAAAATAATAAAGAGAGAATATTTCCAGTTAATTTTGATGATTTTAATTTTAGAGTATCATATGTTAATGAAGAAGATGTGAAGACCGGAGTAAAAAATTATATAATGGATAATTGGAAAAATTCTAAAAAAACATTTCGTTATATTAATCGTGTAACGTTTAATCATCCAGATTATCCATTTAATATTGATATAAGTATTACAAAATCGTCGGATAGATATGGAAGAGATATTAAAACATATTACACAACAGAAGAATCTGGGGTTTTTGATAAACAAGAAGTATATGAAATTGAAATTGAAATTAATAATAAACAAATTGGACCAACCACTAAATTTAATTCATCAGAAATAATTTTACAATCTTTAAGAAAAGTCATTAAAATTGTTTTGGGAGGATTACAAGGTACAAATTATCCAATTTCATATTCTGAACAAACTTCTGTTATGGAATCATATTTGAAAATGATATGGAAAGAAGATTATAATCCTCAAGATTTACATCACAAAAATAAGAATAGATATTTTATTGGTCCAAGTTCAATTACATTACAAATGTCTCATATTGGAAAAATAGATGAAAATTCTACAGAACCAAATATTAGAAAAGATTTTGTAGTTACAGATAAGGCTGATGGAATAAGACATTTACTATACGTAAATAAATTAGGAAAAATATATTTGATAAACATGAATATGAATGTCATATTTACCGGAGCAAAAACTACAAATGAAGAGTGCTATAATTGTTTAATTGATGGAGAAGTTATTTATAATGATAAAAAAGGCAATTTTATAAACTTATTTGTAGCATTTGATATATATTATCATAATTCAGAAGATGTTAGAAGTTTAACGTTTATGTTATTGGATGAAGAGGAAAATATATACAAATCAAGATACTATATATTAAAAAGATTTATTACTAGTTTAAAGCCATCATCTATAACTGATAATGTTTCGCAAAAAACAGAAAAAATGCCCCAAGTAACATTTAAAGAATTGTTAAAAAAAGCAACCAAAATTCAAGAATTTATATCTCCAATAAAAGTTATGTGTAAAGAATTTTATCCGCTGAATAATAAACAAACAATATTTAGTGCTTGTGATACAATTTTATCAAAGGTGAGAGAAAATAGATTCGAATACAATACAGATGGTTTAATATTTACTCATTCTTATTTTGGAGTTGGATCAAATAAAATTGGTATGGCTGGTCCTAAAACAAAAATCACATGGGAGTATTCATTTAAATGGAAACCTCCAAAATACAATACAATTGATTTCTTAGTTGTAACTGTAAAAGGAACAAATGGTGAAGATGTAATAAAACCCATATTTGAAGATGGATTAAATTCACATCTAGTGACACAGTTGAGCGAATATAAAACGATTGAATTACGTTGTGGATTTAGTGAAAAAAATGACGGATATATTAATCCTTGTCAAAATGTAATTGATGATAAATTACCTACATTTATAGAAAGATTTGAAGATAAGCCTACAAATGATTATTATCCTACACGATTTTATCCAACTGAACCATATGATCCAGATGCTGGATTATGTAATATAATGCTAAAAAAAGATGACAGTGGAGTTAAACAAATGTTTTCTGAAGAAGATGAAGTATTTGAAGATAATACAATTGTAGAATTTAGTTATGATTTTACTTTAGAATCTGGATGGAGATGGGTTCCGTTAAGAGTTAGACATGATAAAACTGCAGAATATAGACAAGGATTAAAACAATACGGTAATTCTTATAAAGTAGCAAACGAAAATTGGAAGTCAATTCATAATCCTATTACAGAAAATATGATATGCAGTGGTGTAAATATTCCAGATGTATCTATAAGCGAAGACATTTATTATAATTCAACCACAGATAAATGTTTAACAGAGGCTATGAAAAATTTTCATAATTTATATGTAAAAAAATTACTAATAAAAAATACAACAAAACAAGGAGATACTCTTATTGATTTTGCTTGTGGCAAAGCCGGTGATTTACCTAAGTGGATTAATTCAAGATTATCTTTTGTGTTTGGTATAGATTTATCGAAAGATAATTTAGAAAATAAATTAAACGGTGCATGTGCAAGATATTTAAATGCAAGAAAAACAAATAAATTTATGCCTTATGCTTTATTTGTTAATGGTAATAGTGCATATAATATTAAAAATGGTAATGCAATGCTTAATGATAAAGCAAAACAAATTACACAAGCTGTATTTGGTGTTGGGCAAAAAGATGAAGACAAACTTGGCAAAGGTGTATATCGTCAATATGGTGTAGGCGAGTCGGGATTTAATGTGTCATCGTGTCAATTTGCAATTCATTACTTTTTAGAAAACCCAGATACATTGCAAGGAATAATGCGAAATATTGCTGAGTCTACTAAACTAAATGGATATTTTATAGGCACAGCATATGACGGGAAACAAATATTTAATATTTTGAAAAAGAAAAAAACTGGGGAAAGTATTTTAATTAATGAGAATGGCAAAAAAATATGGGAATTAACTAAAAGATATGGTGCTGATATATTTGACGACGATTCGAGTTCTATTGGATATAAAATAGATGTATTTCAAGAATCTATTAATCAAACCATTTCTGAGTATTTGATTAATTTTGATTATTTAAGTCGTGTTTTTGAAATGTATGGATTTAAAGTAATTGATAGAGAAGAAGCAACGCATTTAGGATTACCAGAAGGTAGTGGAATGTTTAGTGAGCTTTTTATGAATATGTTAGAAGAAATAAAAATAAATAAATATAAAGCAAAGGATTATGGTGAAGCAGTTAACATGACTGAATATGAAAAAAGAATATCATTTTTAAATCGTTATTTTGTGTATAAAAAAATTAGAGAAGTAAATACTGAGAAAGTTCAACTTGAATTAGGTGAGTATAATGAAACTGAAATATTAAGAAATAGTGTTGAAACTAAACATGCTATAAGTGTTGCTAAAAAAGAAGAAACTGCAATTATAAATGCTAAGCCAAAAATACGTAAATTAAGTAAAAAGTTAGTATTAGTTCCAGCAACAGAAGCAATTGATGAAGAACCACCTAAACAACCACAAACTGTAATAGTTGTAGAACAAGAACAACCAGTTATAGTTGTAGCTGAAAAGGACAAAAATACGAGAAAAAAAAGAGGTGAAGGAGATAAGGTTAAAAAGACAGTTAAATTAAAAATAATGAATAAAGAAGAATAATGAATAAAGAAGAATAATGAATAATAAATAAATTATAAAATTAAATAAATTATAAAATTAAATAAAAATTAATAATTTAAACACTATTAATTATATAAATAAAGTGATATTTATGAATTTTTTATTGCCAGCAAATAATACTCATATACCAATTGTTCCAAATTACGAAACGATAAAACTACAAAATAATAACAATAGTAGTAATATTAATAATAGTAATAGTATAAGTAATAACAATATTTATATTTTAGACAGTTTATACATATATTATTACAACATCAAATCTCATATAATAAAATTATGTAATGAGATTAAATTACAAAAAGATAATAATATTAGTGGTTTTGAAAATATTATTAAAATAGTTAATCCATATGAATACATGTATACAGTGGTTCCAAATACTAAACATATGGTAAGTAAATTACAAATTACGGATAAATTATATTATAATTTTCTAGAGATTACAAATAGTATAAATCTTTTTGAAAATTATAATTGTTGTCCATTAAATTCTTTGTATATAGCAAATAGTGAAATAGATATAGGTAATATAAATAGATTAATTAAAAATATAAATAATATATATTACTTTAAAAATATAGATGATGTTAAATTAACAAATGATACTTTTGATTTTATATTTCTTGATATTAATAATGAAAATGATAATATTAATTTATATGTTGTAAATTTAATTAAAACTTTAATTATTATTCATTCATACCAATCCACACACGGTATTAGTATAATTAAAATAAATCACATGTTTCATAAACAGATAGTGGATATTTTATTTTTATTATCTACATATTTTGAAAACGTATTTATTATTAAGCCAGATACATGCAACATAATTACATTTGAAAAGTATATTGTATGTAAAAGTTTTATATACAATGATAGTAATATTACCGAAAAAATAAAATTAATAAATATATTACATAATTATGAAAATGATAAAACTAAAAATATAATTTCATTAATTGAAAATGAAATACCATGTTATTTTATAAATAAACTAAACGAAATAAATATCATAATTGGACACCAGCAATTAGAAGCTTGTAATCAAATAATAAATATTTTAAAAAATAAAAATAAAGAAGATAAAATAGAAAATATCACAAAAATAAATATACAAAAGTGTATAAATATGTGTGAAAAATTTAAAATACCATATAACAATTTATTTGAAAAAAATAATATTTTTTTACCGCCGTCGGCTAATACACATTGCTCTAATTTAATTAATATGTGTTTATAGTTTTTACAATATTCAATATTTGTTTGTATCATATTTAGATTAAATATAATAACGATATGTTCCCGGTTTTGATTTTGGTATTTGATATTTAGGCAAATCTTTGTTATAATAACACAATTTTTTATTTTGAAATGGAAATATTGTTGGATTATTACATGTAGGTGCCTTATTTTTGTATAAATTTGAAATATTATTATTTACCCCTTGATATAATTGGTTTGCATTAACTAAAAATTGACCATAATTATTATAATTATTTATTGATGCTGCATTTGTTGAAATAGTATCTACATTTAATTTTAACAATCGTGTACTACTTGACACAGCTCCTTGTTTTGCATATTGGTAATTATTTGGTTTATATACAACCAATTTACACCCATTTGGATTTGATGGTCCAGCTAATGGCATTCCCCAATATGGATTATTTATATAATTCACAAATACTTCTAATGCTAATGTTCTTGTTGAACCAGTGAATCCATTAATATAATTAAAAAATCCTTGAATTGTATTTATATTTAATAATTGAAATTCGGCAACTTGTGATGAAGTTAAAATACCTTTATTTTCCATTATACTTAACATTTGTATAATTATCGCATTTTCGGTTGCATCAAATATTTCAGAGTTTGGTTGACAATTCGCTAAATAAGTATTTGTAATTGCTAATGGACTTCCAGCCTTAGCTACATCTACATATCCAGTTTCTGGTAAAGAAAACGGATATTCTTTATTTGTTTCAATTTCAGAAGTAGTATACGGAGACAAAAAATTAAATGATCTTTGGTCAAACGTTTTACATCTATTTTGTCTATACTGTTGAAGAGTTGTATAATAACGTTTACTTAAATTAGTATTAGCTGGTAAAACTCTTTTTTTTGCAAATGCTTCTTGATTACAACACCACCTAGAATTTTCTGTATTTGGTTCTGGATTGTTAGTTATATATGTGTTATTTGGATAATAATTTGTAACTACACCTACACCTTCACATGTTTTACAATTTGCATTTAACATGTTTGTTTCATTTATTTCTTCTGGGGAATTTTGCGTAACTATATAACTTCCGGGATTATCTATAATTTCAGCAATTAGACCACCACCACCATTAGCACCTCCCAATGATGTTCCCATACTTGATTTAACATATCTGTTCATATTATAATTTATTCTTTCAATTTCAGATTCATTTGTGTATATATCTGTAACAGTTAGAGGAGTAGAAGGAATAACACGACCTTTTCTATAGTGTTTAATTGGTCTAGGTAATCCAAAACCAGTTTCAAATACATTACCCGGATCTTTATTTGTTAATGGTCTTATATGTCCAGATGCAATGCCTACTGGATTACTGTATACACCAGATCCTTTCCATGATTTATAACCACCTTGAGGAACATAGTTATTATATGTTTTCATTCCTTGTGGGTAAAATGCAGAAGACATGTTATATTATTATTAAAGAAAATAAAAAGTATTTAATATATATAAAATGTTAAGACTATTGATTTTATTTTTCATTTTATTAATTGTGTATCAATTATTTTTAGCATACTTTAAAAATAATATTATTGAAGGATTAACTGGACAATATCAGCCATATGATACTAATAATCCAGATAATGTAATGATTTTAGCACAACAAAATGCCGGGAATATAGAAGTGTTAAAACAACAACTAGATAGTTTAATGGGATTAAATAAAGAAGTACAAGATATTAGCGGAAATTTGGTGACGTTACAACAACAAGTATATAATTTAGTTCAGTCGCAACAAAGTTATGCAACACAAATGGCACCTAGCACACCACCCAATATAAGTGGAACAACATAAAATATTTATAATATATTCATAAATAAATAAAATTTTACTAATATAACAATATTTTTGTTCTGTTTATGTTTGATTTTTATTTTAAATATATTTTATATATATAATGTATTTGTCTTTATCATCTTCTCACACCTCATATGCATGTGCAATAGCAGATAGTATTAAAATTTATGACAAACAAAATGAGACACAATTTTTTGATTATTTAGAATGTAGTATGAAAAGTATAAATGAATTATTAGAAGGAAAATTAATATTATTTGATATCAAAAACCATCATCACAATTCTTTAGGTAAAATTTCTTTACCATTTTTAAATTTTGATCGTTTGTTATCACATCATGATATAGATGAAATAAGTAACGATAATTTAACAAAACTTACTGAAAAATATACGAGAAGATATAATAGATTAATTAATACATTAAAAACAAGTGAAACTATTTATTTTATTAGATATTGTTCTAGAGATGTGGAAGAAGAACAAATACATACTTTTTATAAACATATAAATAATATTAATAGTAATTTATCATTTAAATTTATATTAGCCAGCAATGTTGACGATTTAATTGTACCTCTAGCTTTATTGAACAAACCAAACTTTATCTATGTTAATTTAAATAACTATATTGACGACGATATTTTGAATGAAAAAGTAGAATATTTTAAAATTATCAAAAAATATAAATACATATATTACATAGCTAAATAAAATAATATGATTTAAAATTGTTATAAAATATATTATTATAAATTTTATAATTATTTGTACATTTAAATAATATTATGTAAATAAATATTTTCTATAAATTAAGTATACAATGTCAAATATATTTCAAAATGTATTACAAAATGCAAATAGTGTGCAAGATGAATTATTAGGTCCTACATATCCTTATTATAAAAATATTAATACCCCAAGCCAAATTGGAATGTCAAGTGATGGCACATTATCTGCTCTTGGTAATGATATAAATGGATTAATACAGTATGTCGAAGTTATGGTTAGTGGAAATAGTCGTGCATCTGCTACTGGAAGACCATTAGGTAATAAATTTTTTTTGCAAACTGGTGCAAAATGTCAAGATGTGGCTTCTAACCAACAAGTAGACCGTTATATTTATGTTGATAATGTTCCAGTAGGAAATATACCATTTATTTCAAGCGGATTGGGTGTAAATTTTTCTGAATTTAAAGGATTAATTCCCGGAGCTATGGGAAATTTAAATGTATTAAATCCTTTTGCAATAATGCAATCATTTTTGTCTGGTTCAACACCTCCGTGTCAAGAACTTACTATGCAAACTATAGATAATAACAATAATTCATCAAGCGAAACACATTTTGTCACGTTAGTTGATATACAGAACATGGACCCTTGCATTTTTTCAAATGGTAAAAATCCGATAACTGGAGCAAACTGTAAAATGTCTTTTAAAAATATGGACGACGAATCAAATAATTTGCCTTCTGATAAAGTCGCGCGAATATATTATTTCACTATATCTTGTGTTTTATTGTATATTTTTTATAAACTTACTTTAAAAACTAAATAAATATATTTATATGATTTAAGGAGAACTGCTAATTGGTTTTGTATATTTTGTATAAATATATACTGCGGCAAGTCCACCTAGTATTTCTACAATAATATACGGTAATAAATCTGACTGAGACAATTTTCCACCATAATATAAAGATATAGCTACTGCGGGATTAAAAGCCCCTCCGGAAATTGAACCACCTAACAGTACAGCAATTGATAATGCAGTACCAATTGCTATCCAATTACCAGTTGCAAATATAGTATATACAAGAAACATTGTTCCTAAAAATTCGACTAAATATTTATTCATTATATATATATTTAATAAATAAATATTTATAGTTATTATTTTCTTTGCTAAAATAATATTACATCAATAAGTGCTATAAAACATAATTTTTACGATATTATAATATTTTATTATAATAATGGTGAATATAAATAATAATTTGATTGCTGGTATAGTGATTACAAGTGCAATAGTAGGTTTATTAGTTATGAGTGGATTAAGTAACACTTATAAATACAACAATGATACTACAAATACGCGTCCAAATAATAGTTTAGATGATGTATCCGATAATGATTCAGAATACAATAACGATAGGGATGAGTATTATAAAAATAATTATGATGGAACATCACGAAATTCTTTTGATATTGCAGCAGATGCAAATATTGATAATCCTAAAAATATGAATTCAGTAAATTTTAATCCTAATGGAGGTAAAAGTAACAAAAATAAAAAATCTAAAAAATCTAAAAAATCTAAAAAATCTAAAAAATCTAAAAAATTAATTATTATTCAATAATTTATTATAGAAATATTTTCAATAATTCTGTTGCACTATTGACCCCCAACAACATGTGCCACCATTTGATAAACTATAATTATATATCGATCCTTTTTTAGATGGCGCAACACACCCTCCAGATCTTGCACGTCTTAAACTACTGCGTGTGCTGCTTGCACTATAATTTTTAGTTGATGTTGGAGCAACATTTGGCAAATTAACTTTATATCCAGTTTGTCCTACTGCATTACTTTTTTTAATATTCACATACATTGACGAAGGAATTGGTTGTATATAATTCATGTGAGTAGATACGGGGTATTGTTTGTTTGATGAGACAACATGATATGGTAATGGCGGTGAAGATTTTGCTAAAATAGTTTGTCTAATTTTATCTGAATTATTAACAGACGTTCTTAAATATTGTGCTCTAGCATTTGTATTCATCTCTGCGTATACTGGGTCTTGATTTGTATAAAATTGTGGCGGTGTTGGTCTTATTCCAGACAATGTACCGTAGTTGTGATATGGCATTGCACACGGATATTGGTTTGTACTTAATGGACCAGTGATGGGAGCATTTACATAATTATCATATGAGACTGAACCTATATTTGTAGAAACTGCATATGGAGTTGTCATTATAATATACTATAATATATTATAATATTTTATAACTATTATATTTATTTATTTGTTGTGTACCCCAACTTAATATATATTGGATATTTTGTATCATTAATTCCATATATTTCGTAATCATTATTTAATGGAATATATAATTTTAAATTTTCAATAGTTTCTTTTGTAAGTTGAATTTCAGCATAATAAAGCAAATCATGTAAAAATCTAAATTGTTCATTTGTCATTCCTCCACACGTATCCATTAGTATTCTTCCATCATTTTGTATTTGTTTATTTTTATTTAATTCTATAACAAAACATACATTTTGTTCTTTATGTGTGGTAAACCATGCAAAACATTTAATACCATCAAGAATAGCTAACATAATATCTGCATTATAAACTTTGTTATGTACAATATTTTCATAAGAAAGTTTTATTGTAAATTTTTAGTTTAAAGAAAGATAACACAAATATTTTATAAATTACAAATAATGAATATAAATAATAAAATAATAATATATATGAATAATTTATTTATTGCACAAGTAGGTACAATTAAGGATGAAAGCAATATTAATGATATTAAAAAATATATTTTAACAAATTTTGATAAGGAATTAAAAAATAGAGAGACATTTCATAAATATATTGAAACCATGCCAGTATACTTTCAAAATATGGTATCAAAAATCAAACATTCACCTGAAATAACAAACAAAATTTGTAAACAATTTAATAAAAAAGATTGTGATATTAAGTTTTTAGATAATATTGATGAATTGTATATATCTCACTATAATATTGATGATGGAGGCGATCAAGGATTATTTGATAAACATTATGATGGTGTATTAAAATTTATAAAAGATGGAACATTTATAAGAGCATTAGTTTATATTAATTCAGTTGATAACTTTACAGTTCATTTTATAGATAGTAAAAAAAATGTTCATTTTGAAACTTATGATTTTGGACTATTAGATTTTAATAGAGAATATCATTATGTAGATGGTAGTTATGACAATAATATTAATAAAGAAGATGATAGAATAATTCTAAAACTTCATTATATGGTTTGTCCAAATTGTTCTGATACATATATGAAATTGTTAATTTTTCTTAACAAATTTGTGTCATTTGATATAACTCGTACAGCCATGGATTATTCAAAAAACCCAACAACAGTTTTTCAAAAAATAATTGGATTTTTATGTAATTTTTTTAGAAAATTAAATAATACAAGTATATATTTATCATTATTTGCTGGATTACTTTTATTTTTAATAATAATTATGATAGTATATATATTATTTTTTTATATTATAAAAT
>Ga0214921_10004225_pt1 | contig 21313 bp, 16 predicted proteins | sample LL1505_MetaG_FD_177992 | JGI IMG/M metagenome (GOLD analysis project Ga0214921, IMG submission 177992) | Freshwater microbial communities from Lake Lanier, Atlanta, Georgia, United States - LL-1505 | ecosystem: Environmental > Aquatic > Freshwater > Lake | place: USA: Georgia | collected...
TTCCACACGGTTAGGTCTTATCGAAGACATAGTCATATCCATAGTCTTATTCCTAGTTGTCAGTTTAAGGAATACCGATGGGACTGTCATTCAGGGGGCTAACTCACTGACACCATTGAGGTGATCACCACTGACCAGCGCCGGAGGCGCTGGTCAGTGGCCGAGAAGGCAGCGCTGGTGAGCAGAACCTACGAGCCCGGGATGACCGTCTCGTTGGTGGCCCGCCAGGCTGGTGTGGCAGCCAGCTTGCTGTTCCAGTGGAGAAAGCTGGAGCGCCAGGGCGCGCTGACGGCAGTTTCTGCAGGCGAATCCGTAGTGCCAGCTTCAGAGCTGGCTGCTGCCCGGGCCGAGATCGCCAAGCTGCAACGCATCCTGGGCAAGAAGACCTTGGAGAACGAAATCCTGAAAGAGGCGGTCGAGGTGGCCGTTGCAAAAAAGTGGATTGCGCGCTCGCCCTTGTTGCACAAGGACGAGCAGTGAAGACGGTGTGCGAAATCTTAGGCATAGCGAGATCGAACATCCACGAACGCTTGGCTCGCCCGCAGAACTGGCAGGACGGTCGCCGTCATCGTAGACCGGTTGACGACGACCAGTTGCTTCAGGACATCCGTCAGGAGGTGGCCAGTCTGCCGAGCTATGGATACCGCCGGGCGGGCGCCTTGGTCAATCGGCAGCGCCGCCTGCGTCATCTTCCCCGGGTCAATCACAAGCGCTTCTACAGGGTCATGGCTGAGTCGGGCTTGCTGCTGCCCAAGGCACCCAAGCGACCGCAGTCTTCCCGGCCTCATGACGGCAGGGTTGCGGTGGACCACAGCGACAACCGATGGTGCTCGGACGGCTTCGAGATTCGCTGCGATTCCGGAGAGGTTGTGACCAGCACCTTCGTCAAAGACTGCTGCGACCGCGAGATCGTGTCCTGGCGCGCATGGCCAGGTCGTGGTCTTCCTGGCGACCCTGTCCGCGAAATGCTGATCGAGGCCGTTGAGAAGCGCTTCGGCAGTGTGGAAGCGGTGCCCGATGATCATCGCCTGGAGTTCCTCTCAGACAACGGCGGTGCCTATATCGCTCGCGAGACCAAGGCGATGGCCAAGGAACTGGGGCTCGAACCCATCCGAACGCTGATCTGCAGCCCTCAGAGCAACGGCATGGCCGAGAGCTTCGTGAACACCTTCAAACGGGACTATGTGAGCCGGATGAATCGGCGAGATGCCCGCACCGTCCTGAGCCAACTGGCAGAGGCGTTCGAGCACTTCAACGAGATCCATCCGCACTCTGCGCTCAAAATGCAATCGCCTCGCGAATTCCGTCGAGGCCTGCTTGGTCGGCGGCGCCCCGATCAGGCCGATCATCAGGCGTCGCGTTGCGAATAGACCGTGTCCTGGGAATCAGGGGGCTAGTTCACAGCCACCCTGGCGATGGGGAGCAACTGCTGGATCAGGTCTTTTTGACCACTTTGTCGCATTACGTTTAATTTTGTGTTTTAATCAACATTAGCATCGTATAACGAATTATTTTCTAAAAATAAGATGAATAAAAAACATTCTGCGACAAGGCTATCGACTGAGCTACTCGGCCTAGACGCGCCTCAAGCATGGGACACTGAACTGGCCTTTGCTCACTTGCAGGCACTGGGTGAAGCCGACACCAAGCGCACAGCCGAACGCCGATTGAACACTCTGGGGCTTCTGCCGCAGGAATTGCAGCCTGAGTTGCTGCTGGACGAGCGCGACCGCTTACCGAACCGGCTCGTCCTGGACTGGGCCATTGATCAAGCCCGAAAGCGGCGCGACCGCGTGCTGTTCGCACAGATCTCTCCTTTGGCCACCGGGCAGGCCTGCTTGCACGCCAATGACGCACGTGGGGCGCGTTTCTGGGTACCCATGGCTAATTTGAACGAGCAGACCATTCAACACGCTCTGCAAGACCTTCAAAGACACATCGGCAAGCCCATCGCCGTGTTTCCGCACGGTGTGCTTGTGGGGCACTTGCGCCACATGCCCAGCACTAAAGACATTCAACTCTGCCCACAGGTCTATCGCCCTGTCCTGCCCACCGGATTGAGCCTCAACGGCAATACCAAACCCGATCTGGCTCCCTCGCCACATTTAAAGCGCTTGGAAGCCGAGAGCATTCACATCATCCGCGAGGCGGTGGCCGAAGCGCAGAACCCGGTCATGATGTACTCCATCGGCAAAGACAGCGGCGTCATGCTGCATCTGGCGCGCAAGGCGTTCTACCCGGCGCCACCGCCATTCCCGCTGCTGCACATTGACACGCGCTGGAAGTTTCAGGAGATGTACCTCTTTCGCGACTTCATGGCCCGCGAAAGCCGCATGGACTTGCTCGTGCACACCAACCCCGAAGCCATCGAGAAGAACATCAACCCTTTCGACCACGGCTCAGCATTGCACACCGACATCACCAAGACCGAAGGACTGAAGCAGGCACTGAACCATTACAAATTCGATGTGGTGTTTGGTGGCGCTCGCCGCGACGAAGAAAAGTCTCGCGCCAAAGAACGCGTCTTCTCCTTCCGTACGTCCACCCACCGCTGGGACCCGAAAAACCAGCGCCCCGAGCTCTGGAATCTCTACAACACCCGTAAGAGCCCGGGAGTAAGCATTCGGGTCTTTCCTCTTAGCAACTGGACCGAACTGGACATCTGGCAGTACATCTACCAGGAGAACATTCCCATGGTGCCGCTGTATTTCGCCAAGCCACGCCCGGTGGTGATCCGGCCCGAGATGATCATGATGGTCGACGACGAGCGTTGTCGACTGCTGCCGGGCGAACAAGTACAAATGAGAAAAGTGCGCTTCCGAACCTTAGGCTGCTACCCGCTCACGGGCGCGGTGGAGTCTGACGCCGAGACTCTGGAGGACATTCTGCTGGAGATCATCAACGCGCGCCAATCGGAGCGACAGGGGCGCAAGATCGACACCGACAGCGCCGGCTCCATGGAAAAGAAGAAGCAGGAGGGCTATTTCTGATGCCTCGCCACAAGAAAATCCCTTCAGTGCCTTTACAAAGGTCTACTGCACCCATTGCCAAGGTAGCCACCATCCACGACTGGATGAAACAACAAGCACAGCAGGACCTACTGCGCTTCATCACCTGCGGCAGTGTGGACGACGGCAAGAGCACACTCATTGGCCGCTTGCTCTGGGAATCGCAGCAGGTATTTGACGACCAGCTTACTGCTCTGCAAGCCGACTCCAAACGCCACGGAACGCAAGGGCAAGACATAGACTTTGCCCTGCTGGTCGACGGCTTGGCCGCTGAGCGCGAGCAAGGTATCACTATCGACGTGGCCTACCGTTTCTTTGCCACCCCGCGGCGCAAATTCATTGTGGCCGACACACCCGGGCATGAGCAATACACCCGCAACATGGTGACGGGAGCTTCAACAGCCGATGTCGCGGTGCTGTTGATCGATGCCCGCCAGGGCGTGCTCACCCAGACCAGGCGCCACGCCTACCTGGTTTCGCTGGTGGGCATCCAGCAGGTCATCCTTGCTGTCAATAAGATGGATCTAATGGGCTACAGGAAAGACGTGTTTGACGCCATCGTTGGCGACTTCAATGCCTTGGCCCAGCCCCTCGGATTCAAAGGCATTACGCCGATTCCACTATCTGCCCTTAAGGGCGACAACATCACCGAGCGATCCCGGCACACCCCTTGGTATCAGGGCCCCACCCTGATGGGTTGCCTGGAGACACTTCCCATCACCAAACCCGTACACAACAAAGTTTTTTACCCGGTGCAGTGTGTTAATCGGCCGAATGCCAGTTTCCGGGGATTCAGTGGCACGCTGGCAGCAGGTCAATTGACGGTTGGCGATCCACTCCGAATCACTGCCTCTGGCCAGACGGCTACCCTGTCGCGGATAGTCACCGCAGATGGTGACCTCAATGCCGCTCAAGCCGGCGACGCGGTTACATTGGTGCTGGATCGTGAGGTGGATGCCTCGCGTGGTGACGTCATCGCCCTAGCTGAACAACCGCTGGAAATGACCGACCAATTCGAAGCCACGCTCGTGTGGCTGCAAGATGAGCCTGGGCATATAGGTCGGGCCTACGAGTTGAAACTAGCCAACCAGTGGGCCAGCGCTAGCTTGACCAGCTTGAAGTTCCGGGTGGACGTCAACACTCAGGCGCACGAATCGTGCAAACGACTGGTCTTGAACGATATTGCGGTGGCCAATTTAGCATTGAGCAAGCCGCTGGTGTTTGCCTCATACGAAGAGAACCATACCCTAGGTGGCTTCATTTTGGTGGACAAGTTCACCCATGCTACGGTCGCAGCAGGCATGATCCGGCACAACCTACGGCGGGCTCAGAACGTGCACCGGCAGGCGTTGAGCATCAACCGCGAAGACCGTGAACGCCTCAACGGTCATCAGGGAAAAGTCATCTGGTTCACCGGTCTATCTGGTTCTGGCAAGTCCACCCTAGCGAACGCTCTCGAAAAGGAACTGCACGCCCAGGGCAAGCGGACCTACATCCTGGACGGTGACAACATCCGCCAGGGTTTGAACAAAGATCTCGGCTTCACCGACGCCGACCGGGTAGAAAACATTCGCCGAGTGGCCGAAGTCGCCAAGCTGATGATGGATGCGGGCCTGATTGTGATGACCGCATTTATCAGCCCCTTCCGCGCCGAGCGGGAGATGGCGCGTGAGTTGATCGGCAACGAAAACTTCATTGAGGTGTTTGTGGATACGCCGCTTGAAGTGTGCGAGCAGCGTGACCCAAAGGGGCTGTACAAGAAAGCCCGCAGCGGACAGTTGCCCAACATGACCGGCATCAACAGCCCGTACGAAGCGCCGATTAAGCCAGACCTCGTCATCACTTCCAATATCAGCAATGCCGAAAAGGCAGCTTCTGAGATCAAGGATTACCTTAGTGAAGCGGACGATTATGACAATGCCGAAGACAGCACCGATTTATGATCACTGATCAGTGTCTACAAAACCGGGAATAACCCAAATACTTTTCCTTCACGCGAATAGCGCCCGTATCTTTTCGAGATTTGGTTCATAAACTACCCCTTTTTCTGTAATCAATCCAGTTACGAGCTCAGCAGGCGTCACATCGAAAGCTGGGTTGCGCACCCTAACGCCTGGTGCAGCCCACTGACAATCACGGAACCCTGTTACTTCCTGCCCAGGTCTTTCCTCAATTGGAATCCCCGAGCCATCGGGAATATTCAAGTCAATAGTTGACAGCGGGCATGCAACGTAAAATGGAATGCCGTGATGCCTTGCCAAGACGGCGACCATGTAGGTACCAATTTTATTGGCGACATCTCCATTAGCTGCCACGCGGTCTGTGCCAACCACGACTGAATCAATCTCACCGCGGCTCATCATAAAGCCGGCCATGTTGTCGGTGATCAAGGTTACGGGGATCCCCTCCTGCACCATTTCCCAGGCTGTAAGGCGCGCACCTTGAAGGAAGGGCCTTGTTTCATCAGCAATTACCGAGATCCTTTTCCCGGCCTCAAAGGCGGAGCGGAATACCCCAAGGGCAGTACCATGCCCAGCGGTGGCCAGCGCTCCAGCGTTACAGTGCGTTAGTACCCGTGCCCCATCCGGTAGCAACTCCGAGCCAAAAGCCCCCAGCGCCCGATTGATTCGAATATCCTCTGCTGATACTTCGTGCGCCTCAAATAGTAGTCGTCCTGCAATCTCATGGGCAGGCAGATCCCTGATGGAATCCCAGAGGGTTTCCATACGTTTTAAGGCCCAGAATAAATTTACTGCCGTCGGGCGGCTTGCGGCCAGCACATCGAATGCTTTCTTCATTCCTGCATCAAAGTCTAACGGTGATGAATTGCTCAAACATATAGATTCGAGCGCGACGCCATAGGCAGCAGCGCAACCGATGGCTGGCGCACCGCGCACCACCATCGAACGAATTCCCTCGGCTGTTTCAGCTGCCGAGGTGAACGTTAGGTATCTAAAAATTGTCGGTAGCACCCGCTGATCAATCAGCTCCAGCTTGCCGTCACGCCAGCGCAACGTTTCAACGGTCTGCTTCGGTATTGACATCGTCAGTCGCCTTCAAATTCGCAAAGTGTGAATACCTTCTGGCCCGAGTTTTCTAGACGCTGGCGGCCACCGATATCCGGCAAATCGATGGCAAAGCAGCATTCGACGATGTTGCCCCCCATCTTCCCGATCAGCTTGACTGCAGCTTCCGCTGTACCACCCGTGGCAATCAGGTCGTCAACCAGCAAGACCTTGTCTCCCTCGCTCACGGCATCCACATGCATCTCGATACGATCGGTGCCATATTCAAGCTCATAATCATGGCCGATGGTCTCGGCAGGGAGTTTTCCCTTCTTGCGGATCGGCACGAATCCCACACCCAGCAGATAGGCCAATGGCGCCCCGAGGATGAAGCCTCGTGATTCGATGCCAGCTACCTTGTCGATCTTCATGCATGTATAGCGGTTGGCCAGCTCATCAATGGTCATACGGAAACCTACCGGGTCTTTCAACAGAGTTGTGATGTCACGAAACATCACTCCCCGCTTTGGATAGTCGGGAACAGTACGTATGCGAGATTTGATAGGCATGGCTCTTACTCCTAGGAGGTTAGCGTGGACTCAACACACGGCCGGCAACGGCATCAAGACCCTTTAGCATCTCTTGGTCGCGGGACTCGGATGCAGTAATTAGGGCACGTTCTAGCGCACTGCGGCAACCGCAAACGGCTGCCTTGCTGTCGGCGTGCAGCCGTGGTGCAACCCTCTTAACCAAGCTGCGGGCGTTGTCGGCATTGGCGAGCAGCACCTTGATGATCGCATCGACAGTCACATCGTCATGGTTGGGATGCCAGCAGTCGTAATCGGTCACCATCGCTACTGTTGCATAACAGAGCTCTGCTTCGCGAGCCAGTTTGGCTTCAGGCATGTTGGTCATGCCGATCACGTCACAATTCCAGCTACGGTACAGTTCCGATTCTGCAAGGCTGGAAAACTGCGGCCCCTCCATCACCAGATAAGTGCCGCCGCGCACGACCTCGATACCGGCTTCGCGCGCCCCTGCTTCGAGGTGATCTCCCAAGCGATGGCATACCGGGTGCGCCATCGACACGTGTGCCACGCAGCCGGTTCCAAAAAAACTCTTGGTGCGAGCAAACGTGCGATCGATGAACTGATCCACGATAACAAACATCCCTGGCCGGAGATTCTCGCGCAACGAACCTACTGCGCTCACCGAGATCACGTCTGTAGCTCCAGCTCGCTTCAGTGCGTCGATATTCGCGCGGAAATTGATCTCGGACGGAGGGATCTTATGCCCACGCCCGTGTCGGGGCAAAAACACCATTTGCTGGCCGTTCAAATCGCCGAACAGCAATTCGTCGGACGCCTCACCGAAAGGTGAACTCACGCGTTCCCAGCGATTGTTGCTCAACCCTTCAACGTCATAAACACCGCTGCCACCGATGATGCCGATAACCGGTTTCTTTTGCTGATTTGTCATGGGATAACGCCTCCAGATTTCAGAATGAGAATAGACCTTGGGGGATCAGATAACGCGGTCGTTGCCGCCATCCACCGGCAACTGCGCGCCGGTGGTCTTGGCGAAAAGTGAGCCGCACATTTCCGCTGCCAGCTCGGCCACATCACGGCTGGTCACCTCAGTCTTCAGGACATTGTTTCTCTTGTACTCGTCGACGCTAAGACCGTAATGCTTGGCGCGAGAGGCTAGAACTTCCTCGGTCCATAGCCCGGTATCAAATACCGCATTGGGATGCAGACTGTTAATACGAATATTGTCGCCGCCCCACTCCAAGGCCGCCACGCGAGCCAACTGGTTGAGGGCGGCCTTAGAAGCCGAATAGGCTGCCGCACCGGGTCCGGGAGCGGGGACATTCTTCGATCCGATAACTACGACGCGGCCACCTCTGGGTGCCAGTTTCAGCAAAGGATGGCATTCCCGCATCAACGAGTGGTTGACGTCAAGATTGATATTCATCACCCTACGCCACTCGTCCGACCCGAGCGAGTCGATTCGGCAACCGCCCGGGAATACCCCCGCGTTAAGCACCAGCATATCAAGCCCGCCATAGCGGTTCGTCGTTTGCTCAAGAATCTGGGGGATGGCCGCAGCGCTGGTTAGGTCGCAGGAGATACCGAGAAAGTCCGGTCGCTGCCAAAGCGAGACGATGGTGGGGTTCAGGTCGACGCCCACCACGGCCGCCCCCCTCGCCAACAGAGATTCGACACAGGCCTTGCCAACACCCGAAGCAGCACCAGTAACAAGTGCAACTTCGCCGGCGTAGGCCAGCGGCTTACCCCCCTTCTTCAGCTTGACCTGCTCCAGATCCCAATACTCAACATCAAAAATGTCCTTTGCCGGCAACGCGCGGTAACCACCCAGCACCGTGGCGCGACGGATAATGTCCATCGTATGCTGGTATATCTCGGCGACGATGGCGGCATCTTTAGCCGTCCTCCCGATCGAGCACAGACCAAGATCGCGATCCAAGACGACACGCGGCGCTGGATCAAGCATCGCCTTGCGCTCCTTTGCCACCAGTTCGTGCTCGACGAAATAAGCCTCGTACTCTTCCACATAGGCATTCACGTCGCGGCCGACCATGGGCAGGCGCTTGGTACGGATAACGTGATCCGGCGTAGCCGGTCCCTGGCGGGCTATCGTGTTCAGGTCGGTACGTCCGGTGAAACTCAGGCAGTTCTGGTTGGCGTGCCTGGTGAGAATCAACGGGCAACCCGCCGCATCCGAAATGTCGCGGCGCAGACGGGCCAGATCGCCGGTCGTCACGCTGGCAAGCGTCGCAGCAGGATCGTCACGCACATCCCAAGCACCTTTGCGCTGGAGATAATCTCCCGCCAGGCCGACGAGGTAAACCATGCGCTCGTAGGACTCTTTCGCACTGGCGCCGAAGGAAAAGATGCCGTGATTGAGCAACACCATGCCAATCGTTTCCGGGCCGGCTTCCGCCGGGAAACGTTCGGCACAGACGCGCGCCAGATCAAAGCCCGGCATAACGTAGGGTATCACCACCACGTGATTACCGTAAATCTCGCGAATAAGCTGCTCGCCGTCCTTACTGTTGGAGATCGTGAGCAACGCATCCGCGTGGGTATGGTCAACATACTTGTGCGGCAGGATGGCATGCAGAATCGCCTCTACCGAAGGAACGGGAGCCGACGAACGTGTTAGATGAGTGACGAGTTCGTTAACCATTTGCGGGTCAGAAAGGCTGGGCAATGTCGCCAACCGCCGCAGGTACTCGCATCTCACCGGAGAAAACCCAGCATCCTCAATCTTTTCAAGATCCCAGCCACTACCCTTCACGTAAAGAATTTCTTCTTGTTCACCGAAGATATTTTTCTCGAAAACTTTAACAGATGTATTTCCACCGCCATGGAGAACGAGCGCCCTATCACGTCCAAGAAGGCGGGTCGTATAAACGCGCAAAGCAATATCGCCAACAAACTGCCGTGATTCTTCATCATTCCAAAGGTTAAGCATGTCAGATTTCTTTCATAACGCAATTTGCGAAAGTTCCACATCAAATGCTCTACCATGCTCAAGCTTTAGCACTCGATTGCACTGACTTTTTATGAGATCGAAGTTGTGTGAAGCAAGTACTACTATTCGTGCGCCCTTAATCAAGCTATCCAGTCTATTTTTTGCCTTCGTAAGAAATTCGGCATCACCCACGCTGAGCCATTCGTCCATCAAGATTATGTCGGCATTGATACTTGTCGAAACAGCAAAAGCCAATCGCATTGCCATGCCGCTAGAGTAAGTACGCAATGGTAGATGAAGGTAGTCGTCAATGCCTGAAAAATCGGCAATTTCATCGACCATGTTGCGCATCTTTCGAGTAGGCACCCCCATGATGAGTCCCCTGATGAGAATATTCTCCAGCCCGGTAGCCTCCAAATCCATTCCGAGGGAAATGTCGAGCAACGAAGCAACTTGCCCCTTGACCGAAAGGTCGCCGTCAGTCGGCTCATAAATTCCTGCCAACACACGCAACAATGTGGACTTACCTGACCCGTTATGTCCAACAAGGCCAATGCGGTCACCCTCGTGAAATTCGAACGAGATTGCATCAAGCGCCCGAACAACAACATGGTCAGAAGGAGAATTTATGAGAGTTCCCCCAATGACGGAACTAATGATCGATGTTTTCAGTGATCTGCTCTTGACGCCGTAAATTGGAAAGTTGACGGTTATATTTTTGCCAATAATTACACCCATACACGCCCCCTATAGCCAATAACTAATACGTGATCGGTAGCGTGCAAAAAAAACTAACGCCATTAAGGATCCAAATAACGCTGTGCACACAATGCTCCACCATGTTACTGCACTAGGATAAACACCAAGTAGCGGCTCTCGGACAATTTCAATAAAGTGATAAAAGATGTTCCAATTCGCCATGTACCTTTTCGTGCCCAGCAAATTGGCTGTCCACAAAATAGGAGTGAGGAAAAAAAGAATCTGAAGCACATTAGCTACCAATTGAGCTACGTCCCGGTATCTTGTGCATAGAATGGCAAGTACCATCCCGATCCAGAGCAGATTTATCGTCAATATGCCAATTCCAATGAACGCAAGTGGGGCGAGTGCAAAGTCCTCCGGAGGAAATACTAAAAGAATCACCACAACGATGACAAAATTGTGTCCGAGAATAATTAAATTTTTCGTTGCGACCTTTAACAAATGCAAAGACAATGGCAATTTCACCTGCTTAATAAACCCTTCGGCACTGGTAAACGCAGTACACATCTCATTAAGGCAGCCAGATATAAAATTCCAGATTACCAATCCAATCGAGAGTGTTTGAAAATAGGGGCCGAGGTCTTGATTAAGTAATCTTCCATATAGCGGTCCCATCGCAGCAAGCATCACACCCGTACTTATTGTAATCCAGATCGGCCCAAGAAGCGACCGACGGTATCGTTGCTTGACTTCCTGCCAAGCTAAGGCAAGCCAGACTGGATAACTTTTGAACCCAGCGGATATATCGGAGATTGAATGCAAAAGGCTGGCCTTCATCTAACACCTTCCATTCAAATTGCGAGCGGCAAGCGCAGCCACCGAGATCCCGCTTCGCCGTCATTAATGCGAAGTCGATCTGCTTTGGAAGCTACGGGGCCCTTAAATGGCAAACCGAATAAGCCGGTTAATCGGTGGAATTCCACTTCACTAATTGTGTCCAAGCAAATGAGCTGCGCATGTGGCGCTAGGTTCATTTGTTCTGTAGTGCCTGCGAGGCGGCCAAACTGCCTTACCAACGACTTAAAGCGGGGATACCCCTTACCTTCCTCTTCGCCTCTCATAAAAACAACACGACGCCTTATAAGCCATTCATGAACGAAGGCAAATGCAGAAATATGAGTGGTTATGACTCCAGAGGTCGAGTACAGCGTAGAAGATGGAGTATCGGTAAGATCGAAACAAACATTTTGAGAGTTCGCAATCAACTCCTTTGCCTGCTGTACATAATCTCTATACCGGTCGATTAGACGAGAACGACAGATTATTTTTGCAACTTGAAACGACATCGATAAAGCTGACGGGATGTAGATACAATCGACATGGAAACGATAACCATTATCTGCATTCGAGAAAACGGATGTGGCATAAAATAACAATGAGCGAGCTGGATACTCATCAGTTCTTTTATCTACTACTGTCAAAACTTTTTGCTTAGGCACAGGGGATTGCAAATCTAAATAAATTACCTTGATTGGGATCTTTGTCTACCTTTTCAGGCAAAGAGTACTCAAAAAAAAACAGCCACAAAGCCACACCACAGCCGCTGGCAAAACGCACATACCAATGGCAATCGAGATCGGACCAAGAAAGATCGGCGATAACGTTGTTAAACGTATACTCATGCTAAGGGTATCCATATCTCGTGAGTAGAAAACTCTTGACGGAGATCTAAAATATTTATATCAGTCATTTAATTCGCCCTTTTCATCAAAAGCGACGTGCATGATGTCACACTGGAATCAAAGTAAAGACTAATTAAAAACCAGCAAGAGAAATTATAGAACCCGGGCTAACCAATTTCGATAAGTTCTCGCTGGAAAAAATACGACGTACTTCGTCAACCATGCGCAGGTAATCTTGATTTTTAGGGTGAGATTGATAATGTACCGCGCGACTGAGAAACTCCTCTCTAGATGATACGCCCCAATCCATAATTGGCTCAAAAATAACTCTATCACATCCTAACTGGATAGCCATTAGCGAAAAATCTGCCATTTCTTGAAAGTTACACTCTTGAATAACGAATGAGATAGAAAATTGCTTGATTACGCTGCGCTTGCGCAATGAAGATATAAATTCGAGATTTTCCTGAAGAATCTCCCACTTACCACCAAGGCGGACTTCCTCATAAACTGATTTGCTAGCAGCATCAATTGAGACTCGGATAGAATCTACCATGTCGTGGATACCTGGAAATTTTTTCCATTCCGCAGGAGTCAGTAAAATTGCATTGGTAATAAAATGAAATTTTAAATTTGGATAGCGAGAGCTATTCGACTCTTCCAGTATCCGCCGGCATGCGCGACTAAAAAAAATATCACCATACCCATTCATCATACAGGTTTCCGCATTTTGAAGTAGTGGCAAAATTACATTATCAGTTAAACGCAGAAGGCGGTCACGTTCTGCTCCCGTTACAACAATTTTTTCTTTTCGGCAAGAAGGGCACCACAGATTGCAGCTCGAATCATAACTTAGCCGAATATCCACAGTCTGATATTCAGTTTTAGTTGCACCCGTACGAGATGGCAGTGAATTGCCAAGTATTTTTTTACAATGCAGCCATCGACAATAACGAAAATCTTGATTTTCTATTGAGTCCAGAATTTTCCTATGCATCGGGGATGCGATTAACTCATCAGGGGAGTTGACTTTGTAAATATTTCCAATTGATATAGGCAAGTAAGATGGGCAGCATACAAATGTTTCACCATCAGAACGCACCTCGAGATCACCATAAGGCTGCTGACAATACTTTCCGTTAAATACCTTCTGATAATCCAGACCACCAACGGCGAGGTTATTAACAAGGGTCCTGAGCGGCTCACGGCTCTCTGAGGGCCAGTTTTGTGCAAGATGAACGTCTGTTAGCACATGTTGGGAACCATTGTGTAACTCGGCACCACTTAGGAATTCAGCAGCATTCTGCTTGAAACCACGACGAAAGAGCGTTTGCGCACAGGCGACAAAAACTGACAATAAAGCCCAATATCCTTTATTCCCGCAACCGTTCAGATTTTCTTTTAACAAGGAGGCCTGCATGACAGACAGATCCTGAGCCTCCTTCAGCACCGAAACATGCAGAGATCCTTTTGAAGATGCGTTCACGATTACCGAGTAGTCCGCATCTAGGATGGCATTAATGTGATACGCGGCTCCGATAACGTCGTCTTTTTCCACATATCGAACAAATTCTTTGATGTCACGGAGCAGATTTACATGGTCTGCCAGCAATTCGTCCAGAGTAGATAAATCAGAATGAACAGAACTTGAAAACACAATTTGCAATAATTCAGAGCTCATCCTGTTTTTCACCCCCGCAATACTCGGAAAAAAGACCTCACCTTCTATAGACTTTGGGCTGCCTTTTTCGCGTTTGAAGAAGTGAACTATGCTCTCTTTAAATTTCGTTACATGACTCCCCTCCTCGGTAGCATGTATCAACCCTCGCACATTTAATCTACTAATTCTTCCAATAAATTCACGACCTCCACCTTTAAGCCATAATCCAATACCTAACGAAGTTTTATGCATAGCAGCAATATCTTCTCTACCATCACCTATTATCACGTCACCACCGTTTAACTGCATGAACAAACGATGATTGATGGTATCAAATCCAATCTCTATGCGTTGCCAGCATCCTGTTTGTATTTGTGCAACAAGTGAAATTCCATAGCCATGCCAGCATAATTCTCCGCCACCTTCAGAACCAGATTCATATTGAAGAACAAATCCATTATTTTCATCATGCATGAAGTCAATAATGGTTTGAGTCCCAATTTTTTCCTCAATAAAAATATCTAACTCAATGAATACCTCCCGAGCAACGATAGACGTATCTACAATAAATGGTATATCGCACGGGAAAGTTCGCTCTGTGCTAATTAATGCAGTTACGTTCATATCGAAGGCGCTTGTTTTCATCTCTTCTTGCATGACCAGATTCAATTTTGTTGTCTCAACATATTCGGCATACAACAAATCGCCCATTCCAAGAGCGTCAAGCCTTGACCTTAAATTTGGGGCACTGTCAACTATCGCGTAGGTCATCATATCATGATGGTAGGATTTAAATTCACTACGTTGCAATTTGAGTTCAGGAAGCGTAATATGTTGATCCAGCTTGAATTCTTTTCTGCGCTCACGCATTACCTGTTTATCAGTGGCCGTTGCGATTTCATGGATGCGCCCATTCGAAATCTCACAGCCCAAAAACTCACTTATACGTTGTATAGTTTTTAACTTTCGATCAGTCAGATCACAATAAGTTAGTAACAACGCTTGTCCAGACTCTACCAAATCGAGGAAGCTTTCCATCTGTTTAAGGAACGGCCTTACGCCGCCAAATGTAAGTTTTGGCGTTGAGAATCCAGAAATCAACAGAGTCAGACTTTGTTCGACAGACATCCCATCGAAATAGTCACTACCAAGAATTGAACGTCCAATAATGGCATCCACATCTCTTATTAAATGTCCTCTCATAGAGAGCAACACATCATAAATATTACGAACAAGAAAAATATTTTTCGACTGGCATCCGGTCAACATTGCCGCCGTTTTCTTTGTAATTACAGAATGCCACGAGAAGAAAGCATCCGACGGAAACTCAATCAGGTCGTCGTTTGCATAATTAGGCGGCGAACCTGGATGAACTTTCGGTTCAAACGATTTTAGACTCGTTAGCATTTCTATAATTTCGCGAAGCAGCCAAGTTCCAGACTTTGGGATCGAACTTACAAAGATTGCCCTCGACATTTTGCCAGGAGTCAGATCTACACCTACCTTGAGACTCAATAGATCCTTGAATTCATAGCCGAAAGATTTGTATGCTTCGATAGCTTGCGGGGAAACTATCTTGCGGAATGCATCCACCTTCCAACCCGGCCAACCCTCCATAAGTTGATCCGGGTCGCTGTCCACTTCAGATTCGCCGCGAAACAGAGTGTGTCGCATAGAATAGGCTCTGTCCAAATCTTCCTGATTAAATTCAACCTTTCCACCACTCAAATAGGTCACGAGTTCTTTAAACACATCGGGAGCGTTAGCCACTTTCTCTATTGGTAGGTGGCAGCTTACAGCTGCAATATCACCTAGCACATTGTTTAACTGGAACATACCTTGGTAACTCGCCCATACCTCGATGTCGTCTTTGGTGTATTTGTGAAGTCCGAGGAACTCGAAATATGCATGGCACGTCACTTTCCACTCCCAAGCTAAAGGGTCAATGGCTTCAGCGCGCATCCTCATATTGCTAGCTCGCCAACGCATATAGAATTCGAGCCAAGATACGGGATGACGTGTTAGGTTAGCGACTGGAATTGCCTTATACCGATCTATCTCCAGCAACTCCGGCATTTGCCCCGCACGATATGAGTAGCAGTCTCCGATGGCAGAGTAAGTCATGCCCATATCGTTGAGAAATTCGGTGAAAGGTCCAAGTGGAGGGCGTTCTGCACGCGTACGTTCGTTTAGATACTTAGGACGTGAACCCTCGTGAGCCAGTAAAGCAAAAATGTCTCGATGACAATTCAGCGCCTTGGGAAACCAACCGAATAGATGGTCAGCAGCATAGCCCCATGAGGTAACGTAGAAGACACGATAGTCCTCCATTAGCTCGTCTCTTGTAGACAACGAAGAATTCTTCATTTATGGGTTAAATAGCTCGTTATTCTTTCAAGTCATCGGCAATTTTCTTCGCACGATGATGCCAAGCATGATTTTTTCGAATTACATCGGAAGCATTAATACCAATCTGCTTTCGAGCCTTTTTATCTTTTAGCCATCGTTTTGCTTCATCCTTAAGGTTTTCAGGCGTGAAGGCACCATAATGCACACCTGGTTCGAAGGCTGTCAGCATCCCTCCTGGCTTATTGTCATGCGGCGATTCATGGGTAAGAACAAAACCGCCAACCGCCATACATTCCAGAGTTCTGCTATGCAAACCAAGTCCGTGAGTATTGTTAGCTAGGTTAATTTTGCTCCGGCGGTATATGTCTAGAAGGCGTGACTGATCATCTACTATACCCTTATGGAATGGTTGGAAGGCTGCGTGCGCATCCCAGCCAGGACCATATAGTTCGACAGACTCGGAAATTGACAGTACCTGATTTATTAATAAAACTCTATCCAGCATGCGTGGATAGGTTTGTGCAAAGTAATTAATAGCACTATCAAATGGTGAATATGAATCCGCCTGAAGCAACGATTTCTCAGCCACTAGGTATCGTACGAACAGACTTTTCAGGTCACTACGTCCTGCATAGCGTTGCGCATAGGGCTTCAGTAACATCGAAAGTCGCGAAGACCTACGCTGTGGCTTATTGCAGTCTAGCGGTAATTTAGAAAAAGTACCCTCGTAAAGATCTGAGTTCTTACGCATGGCGAAGCTAAGCTCATGAATATCCAGTTCCCCACGCAGCGGCCTATAGACCCCTTCCACGATATCCATCATTGTCAAGAGCGCCGCATACGGAACGTAGTTCACCGGCAGGTGCCGCCTGAAGAGAAGCTTACGCAGAACCCAAAGCAGTTTTGACCTGCCAAGAACAGGAGTTCGCTTGATTAAGTTGTCCCAGTACCAAAGTACGTCTGTACGAATACTTGGTGTTGTGACAAAAGGAGGGGGAATGTACCCACATAAAGAGAAATCAATAGACGACGCCTCGGAGCCGGCACGAAAATTAATGACCGATGAATCAACGCCAGTCATTAAGGACCCGACATAACACGGCAGTTGCACATTCAAACCGAGTACTCCAGGGTCGCCTAGCGCATACAAAATATCACCTGGGAGAAACCCCTCCTCAAAACCATCTAGTGTTTGAGGGAAGACGTCTTGAAACCAAGAGATATGCCGAACATTGGGGGGTAAAGGAGTATCAGGGTCCCGTGCCCTATTGACCTGAATAACAACATTGATCGAAAGGCTTTCGCACATTTTTGCCAGCTCAAGTGTCGACACTGGTGAGGGCAATGCCCTGGCGTGATGCCCAATCTGGGTAAACCCGTCAGCCAAGCCCTTGACCATCCTCTGGTCGTAGGGGGAGCGATAGTTTGGAGTGATCAGAATTCTGAGCGGAGATTTACCTAACTGCATCAGTTTACGTTCCTACACCAGCAGAGCGCGACATATGACCTTATCATTTCAAACTTAAATAGATTTTTAACCACATTAACATTAACAATCTATACCAAATCATCGGAAGAACATCGAATGGTCGCAGGATCATGAACGCGAACATTGTCATCAACTTTCTATGTCCTCCCAGCAGCGATAACGTTAAATGTAGCAGCCGATACCGCGCTCCGATACAATCAGTATGAAGTGTAGCGTTTACGACAGGCCCTGATGCACGTAGTGCAGCGAAGCGGATGCGATGCCTCATTCGGCCGCAAAATCGCACAGTAAAAAGTCTTGGGGAAAGCTCTCTGCTCCTAAACTTGATCATGGTAAATATTGCTTCCAAGCCCTCAACATCGGTCAGCGTTCGCCAGAGATACCCTCCCGAATGCATGCGCATGACTCCAAGCGGTTGGGGACAAAATACCGCACCTTTGAGGCTTGACACCGTCAGTGCAGCAAGCAAATCGGCAAGGCCTCGGCATTCAGTATCGAAGCCTCCTATGCCTTGCAATGATTCATGGTGAAAAACAAGGGTCGTTCCCGTGAACCAGTTTCCGTGCTTCATCCCCAATCGTATGCATTCATCCGGGTTGAAATATTTGTCCTTTAGCGCAATAATGGGAGATGGATAAATGTACTTGCGATGACCTGCCTGATCCGCAGCCCAAACCATCGCTGACCACACTCCGGGCCTTCCAAATTTCGCTATGGACAGTTTCGCCCGTTCAATCATCCCATCAATAAGATAATCGTTAGACGCCAAAAAAAAAACGTAGTCACTGGTCACCTGCTTTAGACCTTCATTAAGCGCCCCCATGGTCCCAAGGCAAGTGGCATTGGCAAGAATCGTCACTCCCTCAACGCCACTGAGTTGTGATCGCGCTATGACGAGGCTGTCATCTAGGGAGTGATCATCAACAAAAATAATTTGATCTGGCTTTATAGATTGATTTAGTACTGATCTAATACAAGTTACGATATATTTTGAATCATCGCGATTAGGAATTACCACTGCAATTGTTGGAATATTTGTACTCATTAAAATATGTTTACACAAATTTTTTTATTTAAAATATTTCAGCAAGTAATTCTTTAGTTTTAATAGGGGTGTTTCCTAGGCGTCCTACTTGAATAGACGCGGCAATTGAGCCTATAACACTTGCCTCCCAGATGTTTGCGTCGCAAGCCATCGCCATTGCGCTGGCTATCAGCAGCGAGTCACCAGCTCCCGCGACGTCTTTGGGGTGCGAATTTAGGGCCGGCACCTGGTCGGTCATGATGCCGCTCTCGGTTTCGCCCATGGTGCTGTCCCAGGCATGGATGAGCAGGCCTTCCTCGCCCATCTTGAGCAGTACGTTCTTGGCCTGCGCCTGCTTGCGCAACTTCTCGGCGAGCACCACCAGACCGTCTTCGTGGTTGCGGGCCGCGATGCGCGCTTCTCGCTCGGTCGGGGTGATCAGGTCCATGCCGGTGAAACGGCTGATGTCGCCCACCTGCGAAGAGGACTGGCTGTCCGCAGCGAGCAGCACGCCATGCGCCTTCGCCATCGCGGTGACGCGCTCGACCAGGGGCTGGGGCAGGCAGCCGTAATTGAAGTCCGAGAACACCAGCAGGTCCGCCTCCGCGAGCACCGGTTCGAGCCGCTCCAGCATCTGCTGCTGCAACTCGGCCGAGATCGCGCCCTGATGCAGGTGCGATACGCGCAGCAGCGATTTGCCATTGCTGCGATAGCGTTGCTTGAGCGTGGTCGGGCGGCTGATGTCTTCCAGCAGGTGCGAGCGCACCTTGAACTCGGCGAGCTTCTCGATGCCGAATGCGCGCGGCGCATCCTGTCCGGAAACGGAGATGAAATCAACCTGGGCGCCCAGCCCGGCGGCATGCGCCGCCACGATGCCGGCGCCACCGATGAAGCGCTGGGAATCGATGGGCGTGACGACGATGGTCGGATCCTCCTGCGACATGCCGAGCGGCTGGCAGGTAATGTATTCGTCGATGATCAGGTCGCCGATCACCACCACCTTGAGTTTCTCGAAGCAGGTGCACAGCTGCGCCAGGCGCTCCTTGCTGATGCCGTTGCGCGCCAGGTATTCGTCCGGCATACTGATGGTGCTGGTGGCAACCTCTGTGAACTCGCGGCGGATGAGGTCGAGCGAGGAGAACACTGTTTCGCCCGAGGAGAACAAGAGCTTGCCCCCGTAGCCGGCGAGCACCGTGGCTTCCGGGTTGTTGCGGCTTTCGTGCTCCTTGCCCTTGACCACCACGTCGGGTCGCAGCTCCTTGATGATGTCCACCACCGTAGAGTCGATCAGAAAGGCCTCATCGACGTAGGAGTTGCTGGCCACCCCTTCGAGGCGTAGCTGCTCGGGGACATGGGCGGCATTGCCGGCCAAGCGGTCGCTCTCCACCGCGACCACCAGCCGGGTGCCGCACTCTTTTGCAAAGCGCAAGAGCCGCAGATGCCCCGGGTGAATAACGTTAAAGTGGCCACTTACCAGGACTACATTTTCCACTTTGCTCATTCGCAAGCCGTGCTCAAAGGAAATTGACGTGCAGCGGCTTTTCGCCCGCGCCCGGCTGGATTCGCTGGATACCCTTAAGGTGATTGTCCAGGGCGACGCTCACATAATGCTGGATCGGCAGGGTGCCCATCATGGTCTGCGCATTGAAGTGGGGCGAAGCAAGGTAGTTCATCACGCGCCAGTAGCGGTCCGACTTCCAGATGTCCTTCATACGCTCTTCGGTGAAGTTGCCAATGTGCAGCTTAGAGTGCCGGGCGTTGAAGAACATGCCGGAGGGCGCCACCAGGCCGCTGCCGCTGATCTGCAGCAGGAACTGCGGACCGTAGAAGCGCTGATAGGTGGGCTTGTCGCCGTCCTTGATCTTGCTCCATTTGACAATGACCTTGGTCTGCTCATTGCTCATGGACTCGGCTTGCTCCAACAACGGATGCAAGGCCTCGTACTGGCTGTAGTCGATGCCCAGCGTGCCCTGCTCGTCGTCGGAGCAGTGCTTGATGACGGCATAGTCCACGCCCAGGTCCAGGCCCAGTTTTGCGAAGGGCAGGATCTCGTCCTTAAAGTCTGGCATCAAGACCATCTGGATACCAAGGGTGACACCTAGATTTTTCTTGCGCTTGAGTTCAACCGCGTATCGGATATGGCTCATGGCACGGTCAAACACATGTGTGTGTTCGGGGCCTTTGTACATGATCTTTGCGTAGCTTTCCGGGCGGCCTGCGGCCACTGTAAAGCGCAGCCAGGTGATGTGCGGCAGCACCGCCTCGATCTTATCCGGCTCCCATTCCCAGGCATTGGTGGCGTTGCCGATATTGATGCCGAGCTTGGCGGCGTGCTGGATGAAGGGCACGTAGGCCTTGGAGATGGTGCTTTCACCGTCGGACACCAGCGAGACGCTGCGGATGCCCATTTCGGCGAAGTCGTCGAGCAAGTTCAGCGCATGGCTTTCCTTGATGCTGCTGCGCGCCTGCGACTCCTGCATCATCGCGTAGCAGAAGGAGCACATGGCGCTGCAGGCGCGCGTGAGCGACATATCCACGCTCACCGGGGCAATGCGCTCGCCGGCTTCCCAGGCGGCAACGCGGTCGTAATGCCACGAAAGCTTGTGGGAGTCGAGGATCAGGGCCCCTTCTCGGGTTTGGACGGCTGCGCTGGTCATGCTTTCACCTCAATGCCACGAAGGTTGCGTAGGGAGTTTCTGTCGCCCAGGGGTTCCAGCCACACCACGAGTGCCTGGTCGATGTCCCTGAGGTAGTCCTCCAGGTCCAGCAAAAACGGCCCGCGCTGACTGGCGGGCAGCGACTGCTTCATGTGCACGATCACCTGGCCGTCGGCCTTGGCCGTGACAACCTCGATCTGGGCAAGAAATTGCACGGGGCCGGCTTGAAGTTTGTTCAA
>Ga0214921_10004226_pt1 | contig 21310 bp, 19 predicted proteins | sample LL1505_MetaG_FD_177992 | JGI IMG/M metagenome (GOLD analysis project Ga0214921, IMG submission 177992) | Freshwater microbial communities from Lake Lanier, Atlanta, Georgia, United States - LL-1505 | ecosystem: Environmental > Aquatic > Freshwater > Lake | place: USA: Georgia | collected...
TCAAAGATCTGGATCAGGCCCGAAGCTGGGCCAGCGAATTTGTGCATTGGTACAACGTCGAGCATCTGCACAGTGGAATCCGCTACGTGAGCCCAAATCAGCGGCATGCCGGCCAAGACCACGAGATCCTGACTGCCCGGCATCACTTGTATCTCGCGGCGCAAGCCGCCAATCCGAGGCGCTGGACTCGCAACACCCGCGCCTGGACACCCATCGGCGCCGTCACCCTCAACCCTGAAAAACCGGAGCTCATCAAAACTGAATCATCCAATCAAGATAAACAGGCAATCGCCGCATAACTCATGGGACAACTAGCTTGACGTGCGCCGCTTGGAACACGGCAACCGCCAGCTAGTCCAGTCTGCCTTGCAGAGCAAGACTCCAATTCGGGGCCATAAACCAGTAGTACGAGTCCCATCAAGAACTATTCAACACACGCCGATACAATCGTCAGGAACGTCACATCTACCGATGCTGATACTCGTAGTCACGATTGAACGGAACTGATCAGTAACATTTGGTAAGAAGTTACTCACTTTTACCACGCATCCAGGAGTCCGTTACACACTGGTTCAACGTTGGTAGTTTCGAGAAACGATACGAGCCAAAGTCATAATCAGCAATTACCAAAAGAGGAATCTCTCTCGATAAATCCATACAAAAAACGCGAATACGCGAGGATTTAGGCCGGGAATTCAACATCGCGCAATGACTTCACCTAGCCGTGTAGCCTATTTCACCCAGCGACGGCGGAGTTAGCTTCGGTAAGGGGTAACGAATAAACAATGGCAACAATCATCTCTTAAAAAGATCGAGATAAAACCAAAAGGTCGAGTTAACCTTTTGAAAAACAGAGAAATTACGGCCATCCTTTACCAAACGTTACATATTGCCTCTTGTTGGAGCCCGTTTGTTGTCTACCTGTAATCGAGGCGTCCGCCCAAAGTGCTGATTTGCCCACAGGAAGACTGGAACCGACTATGTCTGGTAAGAATTCCCAAACTCCTTGGCTTTTTTCGCGCCAGAAAGACAGGTTTCGATGTTTGTCCAATATGAAATTCATCCCTTGCGGATTTAGACCAAGCCAGTCACAAAATCTTTCAGCATGTTGTAACGGCGCTTGCTGATAACGACCGACAAGATCCAGTCCTTCATCCCGCGACAGTCTCCCATGTCTAATTTCGCGACAGGCGTGATCAGTGACTTTAGAAAAACCATGCTTCAGAAGCTTGATCTTATCATGCAAGTCCATAAAATTATAGCAATCAACATGATCAAAGATATCAAAGGTCCTCCCAAACCGACCTCCCTGATATCCAAACTGCCGAACCATTTTCTCATGCTGCGCTTTCGGATCCCAACGCACATAGTTGCCCAGATAGATTCCACGTACTCCCACAGAATACAGAGACGCATCGTCAGGATAGCGGTACTGCCAGACATCATCCTCCGTGATCGTATCGAAAATCGAAAGTAGATCGTCAGCTTCAAAGCCCATTAGATCGTGATCTTTCCGATACCGACGGTTCATTTCGACTTCGTGGGAATGAGAAAACATGCCAACTTGTTCGAGTCCTTGATGTGCCCCCCAGATTATCAAAGGAATTTTGTATCGAATGGCTGTCTGCACAGGGAAAACGGTTTGTCCAGCCAGACATGGCCAGTAGATACTACCTAATTCCCTCAAGGTTGTACGAGTGATTTTGCGAACGGAGATTGGATTTATATTTTGATAGAGAATATCACAATTAAACTTTACCCTTAGATTTGCCAGGTTTCGTATTCCGAGGGCGGTATTGAAATATTTATTATAAGTCACAAGGAGTGGATTTAACCCCAGGCGCTCTTTCACTAAGTAAACAATATAATAGCTATCACCGCCCCCCGACACAGGGACTATGCAATCATAAGTTCTTCCACTGGCAACTCGATATGGCGACACCAGATTTTTGAGTTTTACCCAACGACTCTCCCAGTCAAGTGCGTCCTTTTCTTCATGGATACGACAACCAGAGCAAACTCCGTCCTCATCCAACGTCAATCCCAGAGGGTGACTCATCGTGTAGAGGCAACGTTTGCAGCTTATCACTTCAAGAGATCTTTTAACTGTTTGTTCGAAATTAATAATTAATACCCACCTTGCAAATATTCGGCAGGCCGAAATAGTCCCTCACCCGTATCTCGTTTGATCTCTTGGACAGCGTGCTCCTTGTAATTCAGAAAATTGCCTACGCAAGCCGCTGCTACATTGGAATGAGCGAGGATATGCCGTATCTGACTACATTCTGACAATCCGCCAAAAACAAGGATAGGTTTGTCAGCTGGTTTGTAAAGTTCGGGGATCCGAGGATCGAAACCACCCGGAATGCCCTCATGCAACCAGTCGGTGAGCATCACCTCGGATACCCATTCCAAATTTATATCAGCAAGAACATCTCCCTTTAGGGATATTTCTTGATATGAGCGATAGTTTCGCCACAAGAGAGCATTCTCGTGGACCCGTACTGTCAGATTGGCTATTAGCGCCTGCGTGCCGAGCTCTCTTGATATGTCTTGTAGTTTTTGGGGTACATCCCAAAGCATTGAATCAACTAAGATGCGATCAGCCCCCATGCTTACTGCTTTGACTGCATCCTCTGCATCACGAATGCCGCCTCCATAGATTAAAGGAGTTGAAAGGCCCAAAGCCCCGATCCGCTTCAGCAACTTTAAGTTAGGTCCTTCCTGTATCGCACTTCGATCGATACATTGCACAAGGATCTCATCTGCACCCCATCTATCGAGGTTTTCGATTAATGCTTCTGGCCTTCCCAACGGGAGGTAACGTTGGTATTCAAAAGATTGTACTGCCCAGCCTTGGCGAACCGTAACAACGCCTATCAGGCGCTTTTTAAGCACAAGTTAGTCCCTCCACCAAATTTTTGAGCATGGTGCGGCCCGCACGCTGACTCTTCTCCGGATGAAACTGAAGGCCTACTATATTTCCGCGGCGTACAGCCGCTGGGATCGGTTTTTCAGACGACCTGGCTAGGCAAACCTGATATTCCCTTGGCGAGTTGAAAATGAAGGAATGATTGAAGTAAACAGACTCACCATCACTAGGAAGCAGCATCCTTTCCGAGTCAGTCACTTCGATTGTGTTCCAACCGATATGCCAGCTAGGGTTCCGCAGTGGTAAAACCTGTCCAGGGATCAGACCCAGTCCTGCAGTAATCCCGTGCTCTAGCGACTCGTCCGCAAGGAGTTGCATTCCCAGACAAAGCCCGATAATGGGCTGACCCGTTCGAGCCCTCTCTCTCAAGAACTCGACCAATCCATAATCATTGAGGACCGACATTGCCGCGGGGTAGGCTCCGACCCCAGGAAGGACGATCACGTCACTAACCGCCAATGACTCTCGTTTGCGACTGAAATTGCATCGGTAGTCTAACGACTGAAATGTGCGCTGGACTGATGTGTGGTTGCCCACGCCGTAGTCCACAATGCCAATCGTTTTTCGGCTCACAGCCCAACTCCAACCTTGAATTTTCGAGTGATTCGACCGTCTGGGCTTACATCAAACAATTGCCGATTCACGGACGCGTGAACTTTCTTCCAAAACGCGTCAACAGTTATTCCTATGTAGTCTGAGAAGGATTCGATGTAGCCCGGTGCGCAGGCATCATCGTGTTGCTCTACTAGGCGAATGCCCTCCTCACGGCTCAGACGCCCCAGGCGGATCTCTTCATTGGCATAGTCGGTAACACGACCGAAGCCATATTTGTAGTACTTGATCATCTGGTTGAGCGTCACCCAGTCCTCGTCGAGCGAAGTCACGCCATAGAGGTCACCCGTATTTTCAACTGTGTCCTCGCGGATCTCAAGTCCTGCTGCCGCGGAATACATGCCGTTGTTTACCAGAGACCAGTCACCCAGGAACCAACCAAGATAGATGATCTGGAGTTGGTGTTGGTCGAACTCATCCGGTGTGGGGTACTGGTAGGGTATGAGCTCTTTGAGCTCGAAGCCCGCTTCACGAATCCAATCCAGTGTAGCGCCCGACAAAGTGTTCATGTACCGAAGGTTGTTTCCGTCATATCCCGTTGCACCCAAAGTCTTCAAGTCACCGAGTTGAAGGCCCGGATTCTCTCCCCAAAGGATAAGCGGTATTTCGTAGCGAATGGCCAATTGAGGCACTGAACTGAACAAAGCGAGTTCGGTGGAGCGTGCCCAATTGGTGAACTTTTCGAACGATGCGAGCATCAGCCGCTTCCACGTGCCCGGAGCGGGTGCTGAAATCACCACGTCAAAACCCAGATCAATCAAATTGGAGATGTTGTTCGTCCCACGCTCGGTCACCTGCTCAGGGGGATAGCTCAGGCAGGCCAGCAGAGGTCTCAGCCCCAACTTGTCGCGCACCCAGAGGGCTTGACGGGTGCTGTCCTTACCACCACTCACACCGATGATGCAGTCGAAGCGCTGTCGAAAGTTGCGCTTCTTTTTCTCCCGGGCGAGCAGGTCCTGAAGGATTTCATATCGCTCCTGCCAGTCGACCGAATGGTGGCGTTCGAAGTAGTCACAGGCAGGACAGATACCGGCGGGGGTGAAGACAGTGTTAGGTCGGGTATCGGGCTGCAGGCAATATGGGCAATACCGCATGATCTCCCCTAGGGCAGGCTAGATAGATGAATCAGCCCCGACTGCGGCAAGCGACAGGGATGCCCCCAAGGCGGCAATGTCGAGACCGTTCTCTTACCCGATGCCAGTGCAACAATTAGCACGAAGGATTCGCATCCGACGATCCAATCGGCCCACGATACAGCCGCCGCCAATTCCTCCTCGGGAGCTAGGCTTACGTCATACTGACACCTTCGGCTTTGCAACCATTCGTCGTACTTACCCGGATGATCTGAGGGGTGCGGCCGAAGCCTTATCTGGGTCTTGGCGCTCAACCCCAGATAGTAAAGACTAGACAAGAAGTAGTCGAGAGCCTGGAATTCGCCAGCACGAATGTCATTGCCCGACCAAGACTGGCGAATTGGCTCAAGCGCATAAAGCACGCGTTCGCTTTTCTCCGTGGTCCGTTGCGCATCAAACGCGCGTACCCGCGCGACTTGCCCCATCAAATACTCATTTTGGAACTGCCGCAAGGTGAGGCTGGGGAAACATCGTGACGCTTCAGCAAAAGCCTCGCCGTCCGATACCCATACCTCGTCGGGTAAGACTTCGACACCTTCGCGGACGAAACGCTCGCGATAGTTAACCCAGTGGTCGACCGCCGCGATTACGGGGATACCCTGAACGCGAGCCATTACCCGAGCTTTATGTTCGAGCATACTCGCCCAACCGGTTCCACTAAGCAACTGCGAGGCCCCTTGGATCGCCTCATCAAGCGACACCGGGGGCGAATCTGGAAATGCAGACTGCCAAAGCTGCATAGCGGGCCCTTGCATGTGTGCACGAAATCCCAGGCCCGCCGACTTGCCCAACCAACCGATAATCAAGTTGGCTGCGCCGGCGTCGTTGCAAACCACCGCTAGGGGCGGACGCAAAAAGTCTCCAGGAGACATGGTCAGGATGCCCTCATGTAGCGATACGATTTGGCGGCGACCTTGATCAGTACTTGCTCCATTTTTTCGTCAGGGATAGGCGGAAACAACTCGCCCGCTCCTTGAATCTGGCCATCGTCTGGTGTTAGACGCTGGTGCAGCACCTTCTTCACCGTCTCCGCCATCAGGCGGATCGATTCGCGGTAGGTCTTAACGCGAATCGATCTGTAGGTATCGACATGAGAAAAGTCGTATGACTCGATTTGGATGATGGGACCCTCATCATAGCCGTCCGCCATGAAGTGCGCGGTGTTGCCAACGCGTTCGTCGTTATATATCGCCCATTCAACACAACTCGCGCCACGGTACTTGGGAAGGACGCCTGGATGCACGTTTATCACACCTTGAGGGACAGACTTCAACATACCGCTGTTAAGTTTGCGAGGTGTGCCTCCATTGATGAGCAGAGATAAATCCAATCGCTTGATAAGGTCAATGCATTCCTCGTCGTTGTGGCTTCTCACTGCATATATTGCGAGCCCATGCGAGGTGAAATCGTGAAGACTCGGACCGCCCGCGAAAGCACCCTCAGTACGTTCCTGCCAGATCCTGCGGTCTTTCTCACTCTGTTGCTTGGAATCGAGCAGAACACATACGCCCCTGATGCGAGACTCAAACAACGCTTGCAGTAAACGCGGCAAAAGAGGTGCTGTCAAAGTGGACAAAACGCCAACCTGAAATTGTGGCGGTGTCTTGATGTTCATGCGAGCGCGTATAGGTGGCTCCAAACCTTATGGAACGCCTCGATGATCAGTGCAACATCGCCGGGCGGCAGTTCGTTCATGCAAAGGCTAAGGCCAAGAAAAGTCTCGCTATGCAGTTCCTCCGCCACAGGGCACAAGCCAGGGCCGTACCGGATGTCGCTCGTGCAGTAGGGAGAATTCCATGGGAAGCCCTTGGAACCGTAAGCGATCTTCTGGCGAAACAGTGGTAGTAAGTGCAGATTCTGGTAGCCGGCCATTAATGATGGCACTCCTTCCGCGCGCAAGGCTTCGACAATACGTTCGCGGGGTACACCCAGATCCTCAACATTCAGCGTAAGGCCGTAAACGTAATATACGTGCGTGGCACCTTCGGACACCTTGGGAATTTTGATTCCCCTCAGCGCGGAGAGGCCTGCGTTGAGTTGTGAAGCGATGCGCTGGCGGCTCTCAACACGCGACGCCAATTTGTTTAGCTGAACGGATGCAATGGCCGCTTCGATTTCACCCATACGGAAGTTATAACCCAACATGTTGCTTAGCTGGGCTGGGTCGTCAGAACGGATGACGGCTTCGGCGTGGTTGCGAATTAGGCACAGCCGCTCGGCCAGGTGGTCGTCGTTGCTGATCAGAACGCCGCCTTCTCCACAGTGGATGTGCTTGTGATAATTGAGGCTAAACCCGCCAATATCCGCAAAGGTGCCGGTGAATGCCGTGCCCACAAGCGCACCCGGTGCCTGCGCAGTATCGCAAAGTAGCTTTAGCTTATGTTGTTTAGCTAACGCGCGCAGCGCGGGCATGTCCGCCGACTGGCCAAAAATGTCAACGGCCATGATGGCCCGCGTGCGCGAGGTGATCAGCTTAGCCACACTCTTTGGACAGATGTTGAAGGTGTCAGGATCGATGTCGGCGAACACCGGAATGCCGTTCCAGTGCAGGATGGATGTTGCGGTGGCGGCCATTGTCCAAGGCGTAGTGATGATTTCATCACCCGGCTCCAAACCAATGGCGCCAACCGCAGCGATCAAGCCGGAGGTCCATGAATTCACTGCCACGGCGTGCTTGACGCCGAAGTACTCGGCCGCCTGCCGTTCGAATTCGCGCACTCTCGTCCCGCCCATGAAACCTGGGCCAGGCGCTCCGATGTAAGCGGACAACACACCGCCGCGAATCACGTCGCTGACTACAGCAACCTCGTCCTCGCCGATACTCTTGAAGCCCGCCAGGGGGGTGGAGATCACGGGGGTGCCACCAAACACTGCCAATCGTTCTTTATTCATCAATGTCACATCAGTTTTTATGACGCGGTGCACACTTCATCGATGCCTCACACAGTATGTGCGTACATAACTCTTGAACTCGGAATGCATCCTCCCCCGTGCAACCAATCGGTGTACCGTCCCGAAGGTGGGCGTATAGATCATCGATGGCGCACGCCATGCTTTCTAGGGAACGCCCCTCAAGCTGCTTAGCGGCATCAAGGGTTCGATAACCATCGAACTGCGCACTGGGCACTGCGTCCCGGAATTGCCAGTCTGTGCCGCCAGACTCCATGCGAACCACCCCAAACTCGCACACGATCTCGAGTTCGAAGTAGGCATAGTCGCGCGCATTGGCGGGGTTGAGATACACAGGCACCTTACCCTGAATGGCGGTGAGTAGTGCCGCCACAGTGGGATCAGTCTCCCAAAAATCAAATTCCGGGCAGGCCGTGGCGACCAATTCAAGAGGCCCGACGAGCCGTAGCAATAGATCTACCATGTGGACACCGTTGTTGAAGATGCCTTTGTTATAGTGTCCAACGACCGAGCGAACGGCACCCCAGCGGGAACTCTGCAGTTGCCTAAAGACCTCCGCCACACTAGGATCCCACCGCCGGCTGTAGTTGACCACCAACGTAATGTCCCGTGCTCGGCAGGCCCTGACCAACTGATCTGCGCTAGCCAGATCAGACGTCAGAGGCTTTTCACAAAAAATGACTCGGGGACGCAACGCCAGCGCCTCTGCCAGATGCTCGTGATGCAATGCTGTGGGGGAGCAAACGCTGATGACATCGAACGCGCCCGGCGAAACGCCCAACGCCGCCACGTTGGCCGCTTGCTCTTCCACCCCCCAGTACTGATTGAAGGTTTGGCGCCTGCCCGCGTCTGGATCCACGCAGGCACGCAACCTGAAACCGCCGTGCCGCGTGTAAGCCCCTGCGTGGCTAAGCGGAGGTAAGTGCAGCGCTCGTGTCATGTCGAAGCCTCCGGCAATATTGCCGCAGCCGATGATCAAAACCTCGTAGAGGGTCGAACTCACAGCACCTTGGGTTCGAGTAAGTCCCAGGAGACGGCCGTGCCGAATTCAACGTCTGCCTTTAGCACGGCGCCCAAAACCTGGTCAAGGTACTTGGGCGCCAAGCCGAAGCCGGGACGCACGCTCCGTACCGTGTCGTACCGCACGCGCTCGCCTGCTTTCAACGGCTTGACGAAGTAAAGCGACCGGCGAAACTTTGCGTTGCCGATCTCGCTCGACTTGCGAGTGTAATCGACAGTGCCCATTGCATCCCAAGCGGTACGTGCGCCCTGGCACAACTCGCGTAACTCCGGCGGCTCCAATGAAAACGGATCGTCTGGTCCGCCGCCATCGCGATTTAGCGTGAAGTGTTTTTCGATGATGGACGCGCCTAGGGCGATACTGGCAAAGGCGGTCGTATTCTCCAGCGTGTGGTCCGAGAGGCCGGTAACCAACCCGAAACGGCTACGCATATCCGTAAGGGTGCGCAGATTGTAGTCGGAGGCCGGCGCGGGATACCCACTCACGCAGTGCAGAATCGCTAACTCTTGGCAACCGCCTTCTTTGGCGGCATCGACGGCCTCTTGGATTTCCTGCGCATCTGACATGCCGGTGGAGATGATCATTGGCTTTCCTGTCCGCGCCACATAGCGGATGAGATGAAGGTCGATAGCTTCGAAAGAAGCGATCTTGTAGGCCGGCGTGCCGAGTTTCTCCAGCAAGTCAACCGCAGTGGTGTCAAAAGGCGAACTAAAAAGGGTGATGCCAATCTTGCGGGCATGCTCGAACAGAGTGGCATGCCATTCCCAAGGGGTAGACGCCCACTCGTAGAGTTCGTAAAGGCTTCGTCCAGCCCAGAGCCCATCCTTGATCTGGAAATCCGGCCGATCGCTCTTGAGGGTGATAGTGTCCGCGCGGTAGGTTTGAATCTTTACTGCATCCGCGCCGGCATTCTTAGCCTCATTAATGATTCGCAGGGCCGACTCCAAGCTCCCATTGTGATTAGCTGACATTTCGGCGATCACATAGGGGGTGAATTGCGAGCCGATTTTGCGGCCCGCGATGCTTATTTCATTCGTCATCAAGCTTCTCTAGCTTCAATGCAAACCGTTGCCCCCGGTATATGAAAAAGGCAGGGAAGCGGTAGGGATCGGACACGCGGATCAGGTCAAATTGATCCGCAAGGGATTGATGAGGGTCGATGCGGCTATCTTCGGGTGTCCTCAACCGGTAGTAACTCGATTCCACGTCGGCGGCTTGCTCTTGCGGCTGAATGTGGCCATGTGACGCGAGCGCAAAGTCCATGAGTTGGATTTCCGCCTCAAATAGCAGATGGTTGATCTCGCTCCAAAGGGCTGTGGGCGGAATGGTTATGCGGACCTTTTTCCAGATCCTGCCGCTGTCCACTTTATCCTGGGCCTCCAGCAACGACAGTGTGATGTGGGGGGCGCCGGTAGCGAGCTCCCAAATATGAGGGCTCCAACCCCGCCCTCTGGGTAAGTCGCTGGCATGCAGAACCAAACTGACGCCGTAAAGCGAACGATCCTTGGCCGTTACGATCTCGCTACAAGACACCAGAAAGAGCATGTCGCCGCCGGTGAGTGCGCTCTTTTTGCGAACGAGTTCAATCTCATGATCGCCGCCATGGCGCTCGATCCAAACTAGCAGGTGGGCATTTACGGGGTGCGCGGGATTGCTGCAGAAAATCGAGACCTTCATCTCTAAAGCCCTTCGTTAAGAAGGCACGCGACTCGCTCGGCGCCGTGTCCATCCACTAATTGAGCTGCGATATTGGACATCCGAAGAAGCATCGTCGTGTCACCAATCAACTGTTCCATTGCCGCGACCAGACTCGACCTAAGCGCTACTGGGTCCAGTAGATGAGCCGCACCTGCTCGGCCCAGGGCGTCGGCAATTGGACGTTGATTCTCGGCCAGGACCAATTGCAAAGTGGGCAAACCCATGCAACAGCGCTCCCACGACGTGCTGCCGGCAGCACCAATTGCGAGATCCGCATCACGCATCAGTTCTGCCATATCTCGAACGTTTACCTTAACCTCAGAATTGAACGAGAGGCGCTTCACCTGCTGGAGGACATGATCCGCCCACGGGAAAGTAGGTCCAAGGACAACTGTGACGTCTAGGGAGGCAGGGGGCCCCCATGCGTTAAGCGCCTCAAGCACCATAGCCGTGGAATTTTCGAGGTCTACACCCCCCATCGTGACCAAGACCTTTCGCAACTGGCCCTCTTGGCGTCGGCGTAAGCTTGCTCTCCGCTGTGCCGAAAATTCCGGGCGAAGCAGGGCAAAACTAGGACCCAGAAAAAGTTTGCAGGAATGCGGCACCCTCCCTTCGTAATCCTGCGGACTCTTACCGAGGTTTTGATCTAGTAGGACATCCACGGCGTGCTCTCGGTTCGCCAAGTCGTCCACAGCCATTATCCGTTTACAAATCGGACGAAGCGAGCGCTCCCAACGAGCATCAAGGCCATAGTGGTCTACCACAAGCAAGTCCACGGATAAACCCGACAGCTGATCTCGCGTGTCATCAGCATCACGCATCGGATCAACGCCAAGCCATTGGGCATATCCCCCCGTAGACCCACGCACCTTTACCGAGTCGCCCTCACCCAAGCGCAATAGTGGATAGCCGCGAGCCTCAACAAGCTCGTGCAAATTTCCAATATGGTCACGTGCCACAAAAAAACACTCGGAGCCACTAGCGCGCAACGCGTCTGCTAAGGTCAAGCAACGCAGGATGTGCCCGGTGCCAATTTCTAACGAGGCATCCGCACGAAAAACAGCCCTCACGGCCATTCCGAACTTGTCATAGGCACGTCAAACTTTACGAAACAACCACCAAGTGATGTCATCGAATCCCGCTGCATCATAAATATGGCCCCAAAGGAAGCCATATCCCAAGAGCTCTACCCGAAAGTTTTCAATAAAAAGCTTGCCAAAGTCGCGCTTGAAAAGCCTGTCTCTTTCCCCCTGATATTCAATCATCGCCGGGGTACGGTTGAAATACTCACCCATTAAAATATACTGACCCGAGCAATCGTACAACTTTTCCATTACTCTCATAAGATTGTCCGGATGAATATGGATCAAAACACCAATGGTGAAGACAAGATCAAACTTGTCGGGGAAGGAAGCCAACTCAATAGGGCCATTAAAAGCATGGACAAGGCTATGATTGCATGTCGCAAAATCGAAGGCCGGCTTACTGATTTCCACAATCGACTTGGTCGCGTCGGGCAAGACTTCGTTAAGAAAGCCGATATTGCGCCCTATGTTGCAGCCCAATTCCAAGATCGAACTGATGTTTGAACCAGCACTCAGCATCTTCCGCCAGCATTCAACCCCTAAGGCATGATCAAATTCTTTATTTTTACGAATATAATCTTGCGCGTAATCTTCCGACCAGAAAACCTGTTGGTCATTCATGAATTTACTCTCAAGTCAATAGGTAAAGCTGTGCAAAGCACGGTACATAATTTCCGCTCGCACCCAATCGTCAGGGGTATCAATATCCACTACCCGCCACTTGGGAATCACCAAGCCGATCCCCTTGTTGTGAATACTCACACCATTGAGCCATGCAGCACTTGACCCCCAATAGAACTGCCCAGCATCATGATAAGCGGGTTCTAAATCTTGAGAACGGACTTTTTCATTTTCAGGGTAGAACGAACTCGTTCGACCAGATGATCCTAGCCTCAATGCACGCTGAATTGCGGAGGGAAACTCTGTTACTGGGAAACTAAATTCCGTGTCAGGGAATTCATGCAAGAGTTGGAACGCGATCTTTAGATCCGCCTGCTGGAGAACGGGGACACTCGGGTAAATGCAGCAAACGTGATTGAACGTCCATCCCAGTCCCGCGCAGGCATTGACTGCATGTGCGATTACGGGAATGGTCGGCGTATGATCGTCAGCCAGTTCGCGGGGACGAATAAAAGGCGTTTCCGCGCCGCACGCCTTGGCAGTTTCAGCAATCTCGCTGTCATCAGTACTTACAATAACGTGATCAAAAAGCCCACAGTTAATTGCCGCCTCAATCGCATAAGCGATCATAGGCTTTCCGTTGAACGGTTTAATGTTCTTGCGGGGAATTCGCTTACTGCCGCCTCGCGCAGGGATGACACAAATATTCATATCATAATAGCCTTATAGATTGCCGCACTCCGAAAATCTTGCTGCACTCTCATCGGTCAGAGATTTTCGAGAAGACCTGACGAGCCTTGGGAAAATCCTGAGTATCTCGGGATTTGGCGGAATGAAAAGACCTGGTGCAACCAATTCCTTAACCTTGCAGCAAGGACCCACTACCAAGTCAGTAGATAAAGGAGTAGATCGTTTGAAATCAAAATTCTTTTGGAATCCACCTAGGAACCCCACGCACCAAAATTACTGCCAATTTATCCGAGAAGTTCCTTGAGCCTCGCAATAACATAATCCTGATCTGACTCTGTCAATCCAGCATATAAAGGCAGACTAATCGCACGGTTATAGTACGTCTCAGCATTAGGAAAGTCGCCCGCTTTGAAGCCCATATGAAGGTAGTGCGGCTGAAGGTGTATCGGGATATAGTGTACATTGACCATTACACCCACACGACGCAACGCGTCGAAGAGCTCTCGCCTTTTGATCGGAGATTGGTCGGCAACCTGCACCACGTACAGGTGAAAAGCTGAATAACTGTCAGGGTGCTGGCAAGGTTTGATTAGGGGAAGATCCGCCAAGCCGCGATCATACCTAGCCACCAATTCGTGCCTGCGAGTGACAAACCGATCCAGCTCACACATTTGCGAGACCCCGAGGGCGGCCTGCAGCTCTGTCATACGATAGTTGAAGCCGAGACCCTGCTGCTCGTAGTACCACGCGCCCTGATCCTGCCGTTTGAAGCGCGAGACATCCCTCGTGATGCCATGGCTGCGCAAGTCAGCCAAACGCTCTGCGATGTGGGCATCACGTGTAGTTAGCATTCCCCCCTCTGCAGTTGTAATGATTTTGACCGGGTGGAAACTGAAAACCGTAATCTCACTATGTTGGCAGGCACCAACGCGTCCGTTTTGCCACAGTCCGCCTATCGCGTGTGATGCATCCTCGATTACCTTAATCCCGTATTGTCGGGCGAGCGCACCGATAGCTTCCATTTCGCATGATTGGCCAGCAAAGTGGACTGGCACCAAGATCTTGGGGAGTTTCCCAGTCTTTTTTGCGTTCACGAGCTTGCTGGCAAGTGCTTCCGGGCAGATATTGAGCGTCATCCGATCAATGTCGACGAAGTCAACTTGCGCTCCACAATATAGTGCGCAATTGGCCGACGCAACAAAACTATTAGGACTCGTCCATAGCCAGTCTTCGGACCCAAGTCCAAGGGCCAAGCAAGCCATGTGAAGAGCCGAAGTAGCACTGTTAACTGCCACAGCATGCGGCGCACCGACATACTTTGCCACCGCTTCTTCAAAAGCAGGAACTTGGGGTCCCTGGGTGAGGTACTCAGAGCGCAAGACTCGGACAACAGCCTCGATGTCCGCCTCAGAGATGGTTTGGCGGCCGTAGGGAATCAAGCTCAGACCTCGAGTTGCAGTTTGGTCATTATCAAATGCCGGAGCTCTTCAACCGTCAAAAAATGGTCATTCGTACCACTGTTATAAGAAAAACCAGGTGTAACCAACTTGCCACCCACATCTTTCGCATAGGTTTCTCGCGAATATTCGCTGGCTGAAGGTAGGATTGCGAAATAATTGCCGAGGTCTACTGTATTAAAACTGTCGCTATCCGTTACCATCTCTTCATGGATTTTTTCACCCGGCCGAATTCCAACAACTGGGTGTTGACAATCGGGTCCGATTGCCTTGGCAACATCAACAATACGGTAACTTGGTATTTTTGGCACGAAAATCTCTCCGCCTCGTGCATTTTCCAAAGCCCAAATAACCATCTCAACTCCATCTTCAAGACTGATATTGAAACGAGTCATTGCAGGATCCGTAATTGGTAATACGCCAGTCTTTCGACGCTCCATAAAAAATGGGATCACTGAACCTCGCGACCCCATCACGTTGCCGTAGCGTACCACTGAGAATCGCAGGTCACGATTACCTCGAATATTGTTGGCAGCCGTGAACAGTTTGTCCGAACAAAGCTTCGTGGCACCGTACAGATTGATGGGTGCAGCAGCCTTATCAGTCGACAAAGCTACGACGTCGCGCACGGAGCTGTCTAAACAGGCGTCTATGAGGTTCTGCGCACCTAAAATATTGGTTTTTATGAACTCAAAGGGATTATATTCTGCAGCCGGCACCTGCTTCAGGGCAGCCGCATGTATGACGGTATCAATACCTTCCAAGGCGCGGCGTAGGCGATCGACATCACGAATATCGCCGATAAAGTAGCGGAGGACCGGGTACCTCTTGACGTCGAACACCTGTCCCATCTCGAACTGTTTAAGCTCATCACGAGAGAAGATCACGAGTCGCTTCAAGTCTGGATATCGACTCAGCAACGTTTTGGCAAAGGCCTTGCCAAAAGACCCAGTTCCGCCTGTTATTAGGACTGATCGTTGTTTTAACATCAAGCTCTTCTAGATTTCTTTAAACATGGACGCGAAACTTCCCGATCGGTTCACCTGCCCTTCTGAAAGCTCTACAACCAAATCGCACTGTTGAAGAGTACTTATACGATGCGCGACGATTAGTATCGTCATCTCGCGCCCCAGCGACTCGATCGATTGCATAACCGCTCGCTCGGTCTCGTTGTCAAGCGCACTTGTGGCTTCGTCAAACACGAGTACATCGGCATTTTTATAGAGTGCTCGAGCAATTCCGATTCTCTGGCGTTGACCGCCAGATAATCGTACTCCGCGTTCGCCCACCAGCGTCTGGTATCCCCTCGGCCAGCTATCGATTGTGTCCGCTAATTGAGCCTTCTCCGCCGCTTGATGAATACGTCTCATGTCAACACTCTCAAGTGACACGCCAAATGCAATGTTTTCTGCAATGCTCGCGTCGGATAAATAAATTGCCTGCGGCACGTGCGCAATTCGCTGTTGCCAGTATCGATTATTTAAAGGGGTGATGATCTCACCGTCCACCCGTAATACACCTTCGGAAAGCGTGAGTAACCCCATGATGATATCCAATAGGGTGCTTTTTCCGCTTCCAGTCGTACCGACAAATCCGATTCGGCTGCCTTTGGCGATACGCAGGTTAAGTCTCCGAAGCACCCAGGCCCCCTGTTCGTTGTACTTGAATCCAGCGTCCTGCAACACGATCGCCTCCTTCAATACAACCGATTTTCCATCCTCTGAAAGATCCAACTGCGGCAGGGCTTGTTCTAGCAAGGTGAGTGCGTCCTTGAGCGACTGCTCGTTACCGCTTAGATTTGTAAAGCTGTAATAAACCTGCTGAAACATGGGCAATAGTCGCTGTGCGGCGAGGGCGAGAACACCAAGCAAAGGCAGTGTTGAATTAAATTCCTTCAAGCCTTTGACGAGACTAAGTGCCAGCAGTGCGATCAAACACATGCTGAGCGCCTCGATCGCGAAACGAGGAACCTCGCCAGTGATTGAGTTGTCGGACTGACTGCGTCGGAGTCGCGAGTCAGACCGGCGATATTCGGTGCAATAAATCTCTTGAGCGTGGTCTAGCAGCACGTCGCGTATCCCACCCAAACTCTCCTGGAGGTTTTTAATCAAAGTGATTGAATTCGCGGCGATCTGCTGGCTGTTATTTCGTAATCGCGTCTTTGTAAATTTAAAGATCACCCCGTAAATGATCCCGAAACCCGCGAACGAGATCAAAGCGATAATTGGTTGATAAAAAAGTATGGCTGCAAGAATCGCGGCCAATATCAACGAGTTCGATAGGATTATCAGTACTGGGGTCAATATATTGAAAATAACTGCACTGACCTTGGTTGAGATCCCGTCGATCACCTCACTACTGTTCCGCGACAAATGTACCGAGTAGGGCTGGTATAATGTCCGGCGATAAATCTCGTTACTCAGATCGGCACCGATTGCGAAAGTAAGACGCGTTCGCAGCCAGACGTAAATCATCCGAACGAGCGCAGCGAGCAATGCTGCGCCGCAGAAGAGAACCGTAACTGGCTCCAGCAGATCTTGGGGCTGCGTTAGGCGCAAAAATGCTATCAAAGGATGAGCGTATGGGCTGGAAAAGAGCCGCTCTGGGGCTGTCAACACTCCCAGGAACGGGATCACCGTGCTCAGCGAAAACACCTCGGCCGCTGCGGTAATCAGGCTAAACGCCAACAGCGCAAACAGTTGACCTCGTCGCTTGGGGGCTACTGCGTGCCAGAGCCGAACAAGTGGATGGGCCTGATGTTCTGATAACTTCATCAATTGGGGAAGGCAGGGCTGAAGTCGCGCGAACCACCCGCCTCGTTACCTTGAGTGCAATTAAAGTCGAAACTAAAGCCGGCCGTCTGCTGCACCAAGTGGCAAGGCTGATTTCACGTCATACATGACGACCTTGGATCCACCCAATGCCTTTAACCCCACCGCCCCCATCTCCGCAAACTCGCGATGAGCGACCGCCAAGATGATGGCCTGATAGGTCCCTCTTTCGGGTGCCCGGTCCAAACACCTCAGCCCATACTCCCGCCATGCCTCCTCGACATCAATCCAAGGATCGTAGATGTCGACTTGGGTGTTGTAGGCCTCAAGCGCACGGATCAAATCAACCACCTTCGTATTCCGGATATCCGGACAGTTCTCCTTAAAGGTAAGCCCCAGCACCAAAATACGACTCCCAAGCACCGGGAGGCCTTTTCTAAGCATCAGCTTGATGGTCTCGTCCGCGACATGCGAAGCCATGCTGTCGTTGATCCTTCGGCCCGCGAGAATCACTTCAGCGTGATAGCCCAACTCCTGGGCTTTGTGCGTCAGGTAATACGGATCGACCCCGATACAGTGCCCCCCCACTAGGCCCGGGCGAAAGGGAAGAAAGTTCCATTTAGTCCCTGCGGCTTCCAAGACTTCAAGCGTGTCAATCCCCATCCGATGGAAAATGAGGCTGAGTTCATTCATTAGAGCGATATTCAGATCGCGCTGCGTGTTCTCAATCACCTTAGCGGCCTCGGCCACCTTGATCGAACCTGCCTTATGGGTACCAGCAGTGATAATCTCGGCATAGAGTCTATCGACCTCTTGCGCGATCTCAGGGGTACTGCCGCTAGTCACCTTCTTGATTGATGGCAACCGATGTTCCTTGTCCCCGGGGTTAATGCGCTCAGGACTGTAGCCGCAAAAAAAGTGCTCATTAAAGCGAAGGCCGCTTGCGTGCTCCAGGACTGGGACGCAGATCTCTTCGGTCGCACCGGGGTATACCGTCGACTCATAGATCACAATATCCCCCGCCTTTAACGCACTCCCCACCGTTTCGCTCGCGCGCTCAAGCGCTGTCATGTCAGGCCGGTTTGCCCGATCGACCGGGGTGGGGACGGTCACAATAAAAATCTGCGCCTGCGCCAGATCGCTAGTCTCGTGGCTATAACGAAGATATGCCGCTTCTTTGAGTTCTTCAGGCGAACACTCGAGCGTATGGTCTTTCCCCGCGCAGAGTTCATCAATTCTTGAGGCAGAAATATCAAACCCAATGACAGGCCTGCGCTTACCGAACTCAACCGCAAGAGGCAAGCCGACATAGCCCAATCCAACGATCGCGATTGTCTTCTGATTCATGCGGGTCGCATCAAATTCGTTGTTCCCAAGTCTTGTCAGTTCGGAGCCTGGAGCCACTAAGATCCCCAGTTACCAGGGCTAGGGATTCGACGTCGAAGGGCGTGCGAGTTGATCGTTCAGATCCGCCTCGCCTTTAAGAGCCTCAATCTCGGACCTCAGCGCCTCGAATTCCTGCATTTTACGGCTCAAAAAACCACCAGTCAGGCGAGCCTTTTCGATCAGACCCTGCGGCGTGAGGATATAGGCATAGCCAAGCTTCTCTTTACTTTGGCGAAAGTTATGGACTTTGACCCAGCCCTTTTCGATCAGGGCCTTCAGGCAATAGTTCAGGCCACCCACACTCACGCCCAGGCGGTACGCGAGTTCACGCTGGCTAAGGTCGGGATTTTCTTGTAATAGGCGCATGACTCGGAAACACGTGTCTTGCTGCAGCTGGTTTTGCCGAGAGTTCATAGATCGGGTTTCTACGGAGAGGTCGGGCAATTGGGCCAAACTCGCGGGCAGGCTACCGCTCATCGAACGCACTTCGCAGATTTAGCGTTCAATGCCCAAGGACGCAAGCTCACCACGATGGCTCGCTTGTTCAATACTGAACATTCTAACATCTATAGGGGTTGAGCCTGCTAAAAATCAGAGCAGATGGTTTGTGCTGACCTCTTAGCGGGGTATTCAGCAAGCGTTGGCGACGATTTGGGGTTTGTCGAGCAAGGCTCTTTGAGTGGGCCACGTCCGGGGGGAGGACAAACAACTATCTCAGCGCCCACGAGCGAAAAAACACCTGCAACCGAGCTTGACTTTCCTCATCGCGCCCGAGCCTGCGAAAACCAGCCCGCAAAAGGGCCAGCACTAAACCAATCCCCAAACCGAGACTGGCGGCCGCAGTCACCATCTTGGTCCGCTGAGGCGTCGACCTAATCTCCGCCGGAATTGCGATATCCACGATCTGAACCGGCACACCCTCCTTCGCCTCATCGATTTTCGCGATCTCGAGCTGACGCACAAATCCATCGAGCATCGTTTCTTGAACCTTCAGCTCGCGGAACGCTTGCATAGTTGCCTGCTGCCTGGGAGTAGCCACCGTTTGACCAGACCCCTGCTCCAACTGCGCCAGCCGCGCGCGAAGCGCCGCTAGTTCACTAGCAGCCCGCTGGGCATCTGGGTTCTTTGCCGTGACAAACGCACTCGACGCCTGGAGCTGGATTTCAAGCGCAGTAATTTTGGCGCGCAACTCCGTCGAGGTCCGCAAGGCGGATTCAGCCAACATACTCGTGACCTGTATCCCCGAGCTCTCCTGGGCCTGGCGATACCGCAGTTCGGCAGCCGACAGATTTGTTTGAGTTTTCGCGATCTGGCTTTCGTAGAACATCCGTCGCTGCTGCGCTTCGGTCGTCGCAACCCGGTCGAGCATTTTGTGCAGCTCTTCGACGTGGCTATTGGCAAGCTCCGCAGCAAAAATAGGGTCAGAGTCTTTCGCTGCGATGTTGATCAGACCCGACAGCTTATCGGTCCCAATAGACACAGCCGTTGACAACTTAAGTCGCGCTTCCTCAATCGACCGGCTGCCCCATTTCTTGCGCAGGTCATGCTTTTTGATCAACGTGTCCTGAATCGTTTGGCTGCGCATCAACGCGACATAGAGTTGGTCCGACGACTTACCCCCTGTAATCCCACCCAGGGCGCCAAGCCCGGGCACTTGGGCCAGTTGCGCCAAGGCACCCGCTGCTGAGCCGCCCCCGCCCTGCTGAGCAGGCATGATCACCGCCGTCGACGTAAAAATCGGTGTCATGATCAGACTCATTGCCACACCGATCACCGTCGAGATAAACGTGACACCCAGCACGATCCATTTCCCCTCACCCAACATTGTGAGGAGGTCTAGAAACCCGAAGTCCTGATCGTTTTCAGGTTGGGCTTGGGGCTGTGTTTGAGTCAGCGGTGGCTCGGCCGGGGTCATGTCACTTATGCCCTTATTGCCGCAAAGTCTTCAACGCCGCCGCGCCAAGCCCGAGCTGGAACAGGGTCTGGGTAATGTCCTTGGAGTTACGCACGAAGACGCTCCACTTGGATTCGCGGTCGACTTTTTCCGGCATGACGATGGTGTCCCCTGGCATCACGACGGTCTTGAGGACTTCATTGCCCCAGAAGTTCGCGGGATTACTGACGGCGCTCCCGTCCGCGCGCAGCAAAATCACGGCGTCGCCATCGGCGCCAGCCGTCACCCCCGCGAGTTTCAGGTAACTCGCAACGTCGGCGTTCTTCCGGTAGATCAGAGCGGCCTCGGTGTTCACCGCACCATAGACATAAACAAAATCAGGTCTTGCCGGGACGTAGATACGATCCCCCTGGAAAAGTCTCAAATCCGGAACTTGCTGGACAACAAGTTCGGGGTCAGCCTTAAGAGTCAAGGTCACGCGACCCTCGGGCCGTATCATTCTTAATCGCTGAATCGCATCTTGCCGGGCCTGCTGCAGGGCGGCGGCGCGCGCCTGGAATGAGCCCGGATCGGATGATGCCCCAACACTCTGCGATGCTGCTGCGACCGCTCCGGAGCTTTCCTGTTCGACACGGCGTACGAGCTTTTCTAGGTTCTCGCGCTGGCTCTGCTTAACGCTCTCGCGATAAATCCCCATGCCGAAAAGATACGAGTCCGGTGTTGTGCCGCCTGCTTTCTGCAAAATACTGGTCAATCGTTCGCCAGGGAGAACTTGATACACACCGGGACGGTTCACTTCGCCTTCGATGCGCACAAAAACGCGGCGCTTGCCCTGGGGGATTTGCAAATCCCGGTCCGAGAACACGGTGATGATGTCGCCGGCCTCAAGCTTGAGGTTATCGGCTGAATTGGAGTCCGCCAATACATTAGCGATCGAGAATGGGAGGACCGAAACCCGTAAACCAATGGGGTCAATCCGTTCGATCACGGCGTAATCGAGGTTGACTTCCTCGATGGCTTTGCCAATCCGATCCAAAAGGCTGCTTGCTTGATTGATGCCCCCGGCGTAACCACCTGGACCTCCGGAGCCACCGCCGTCA